>OGJX01000716.1_pt1 | contig 28158 bp, 33 predicted proteins | sample 1572381 | NCBI WGS metagenome assembly OGJX01 (sample SAMEA2582085, study PRJEB24529) | metagenome | biome: Human gut stool | place: China | collected 2011
CGTTGTGCCATTGATACCAAATACTAAAAGACCCATGCAAAAATTTGCGGATAGACAACCAATGACTGAGGAAGAAATTATAGATGTTTGGACTAAAACACCAAATGCGAATATAGCTCTAAAGACAAGAGATTTTTTCGTGATTGACATTGATGTTCATGGTAAGAAAAATGGTTATCAATCATTAAAAGAATGGGAACATGTCCGCAAAATACCACGTACTAGTCAAGTAATTAGCGCTAGTGGTGGCAAACATTTGTATTTCAAAAAGCCTGTTGGTTTTATAATGCCGCAAAAAGGTGATTTTTTAGACGGGGTTGACATTAAATTTCATGTAAATAATTATGTCGTAGCTCCACCAAGTGTTATTAACAACTCATTTTACAAGTGGGATATAGAAAAGTCTTTAGATAATCTAGAGTTTGCAATGGCTACAGATGAATTAGTCAAAGCTATCAAAGAAACAGCTGGTATAGAAGACGAAAAGACTCAATACAAAGGTGCTCTAAGCCGTTTTAAAGGGGATAAGCCTAAAGTCTCTAAAGTAACCCAAGCAGTTAACGAATGTCTAAAAGGTCTAGGCGGTGAAGGTGCCAGGAATAATACAGTGGCTAGCTATGTAGGTAAACTCATTTCAATGGGCATTGAGAAAGAAATTGTAGTTGTATTAGTCAATATTATGAACGACAAGAGTCCAAAACCGCTAAGCGCAAAAGAGTTGCATAATACAATTGAATCAATGTACAATACGGATAAGAGGTATGCTAAATAGTTTAAACTTTTTTAAAAAAAGTGTTGACAATATTTAAAATTTTGATATACTGTATATATAAATAGGTAAGGAGAAAACAATGGGCGAAGTAATAAAAATGGAAAAAACAGTAAATGATACAACCTTAAAATTGGATAAGAATGGTATTCCAGTTAGCAATTCAATTTATAATGTTAAAACGTTACTTTTAAATGCAGATGTATTTGCTGATAATTTAGCATTCAACGAATTCACGCAAGAACCAGAAGTTATTAATGACTTTTATTTAAATGGAACGTTGATTCCAAAAGGATCAATCAAACCAAGCTTTGAGGACATTCTTTCAGAATACTTTGAAACAGAGCTTGATGTCGTATTTAAACCGACTGCCATTACTGGGGCACTTAATATATTTTGGGATACTAAGAAGTACAATCCAGTCAAAGACTATATGGAACAAGCTCTTGAAGCTTGGGACGGCAAAGAACGACTTAAAACAGTCTTTAATTACTGGTTAGGTGCAGAAATTAACGAAACCACCGAAACTATCGCAAAGGTATTCTTCGTAAGTGCCGTAGCTAAGGTTTACGAACCACTTACTAAAGTGGATACGGTGTTAGACCTCGTAGGTGGGCAAGGAGTTGGTAAGACTTCTTTTCTTAGCAAAATTGCCCGTGATTGGTACACGTCAAACGCTGTGAGTTTTACAGATAAGGACTCTTACAATGTTATGTTGAAAGCTTTAATCGTTAACGATGATGAAATGACGGCTTCAAAACGAATGAACTTTGAAGAAACCAAGTCTTTCATCTCTAAAACGGTTCTTGAATTCCGTAAGTCTTATGACCGCCGTGGCGCTTCATACGCAAAGAACTTCGTTATTGCACGAACAACAAATAATATTGAATATCTTAAAGATAATACTGGTGACAGACGTTTTATGCCGATTTTAGTGAATCCAGATGGACAAAAGAAACATCCGATGCAGATGACTGAAGAAGATATCATCCAGATTTGGGGCGAAGCTGTTTCGCTTTATAAAAATGGGTATGACTTAGATAGCTTTGACAAGCTTGACACAAAACGCGTTGAATATCAAGAAAACTTTAAATACATCGACCCAATGGTTGAAGAAATTAATCGTTACTTGGATTTACTATTACCAGAAAATTTCAGTGAATTGAATATCACGCAGCAAAGACAATTGGCACAAAGCCAGCTTAATGGCTATAAATACCAGCTTGTCGAGGACGGAACTTATGAGTTGACAACGAAGCAAGATTTTGTAACGTTGAAGCAAATTGCTTACAACGTGTTTAATAAAGATACCACTGATAAGCGTATGATTGCCCGTATTAAAATTTGGATGGATAACAATCCATATTTTAAGAATACACGCAAAAAAATTGGCAATTCTTATGTACGAGGATACAAACGAGTTGAAAAGTAACATATTAATAAATATTCATTTATGCAGTAAAATGTATAAAAAAGTAACCACCAAGTACGTGGTCATTGCAAAAAGTGACCACCAAACACGTGGTCATAATTTAACTTTTTTTCTAAAAAACCATTAAATGACCAGCAAAATCAAAAATATACCACCTTAAGTGGTCATACCTCTAATCCAGTTATACCAAGGGTTCCGGGGATTTTACTAAAAAACATGACCATCTTACGTGGTCACCCAAGAATCCAGTAATATCAATGGTTTAGCTATATATAATATATATATAACCACTAAATATAATATATATAATATATTTTAATTATTATATATAATATTTATATATTGTTTTTATTTTATTTATAAACAGGAAAAAACATTGGTTACGTGGTCATAAAAATGAAAGTATGCAAATATACAAAAGGGGAATAAAATGAAAGAAATGATTGTGGTAACAGATACTGAATACTTGGAACGCTGTTGGCAAGCTAAAACATGGAAAGAATTAGCTGGGGTAATTACAAACTACACATGGATTGCAACTGACGGAAACATGGTTAGTATGCAACGTAAAATTACACGCACTAAACAGTATTTAAAGAATCGTATCTTGACTGAGAGTAAAATACGTAAATTAACTGGTGAAGAATTTAAAAAACGTAAAGAGCAAATTAAATTAACGTTTGTTATGGAGATTGACGAACAATTGGGAAAAGCAACGCAACTTTGGCATTATAACAAGAAAGCGGACGAAGCTGGAATCCCAGAGAAAGAGCGCATGGAATACTTCGTGAACAAAGCAATTAAGAAAGCAGAGAAATATTTCAAACTTTTTCAGTAAAATTGTTGACAAATTAGAATGAATGCGCTATAATAAATACATAAATTAAAACAAAGGAGCAATGAATGAATCTACTGGATAAGAAACAGTATCAAACTATATTGATTAGCGCCATTGGAAACAAAAATTTATTTAAGCAATTGGTTGATGAAAATACTTTCAAGAACTACGTTGGAGAGCCAGTTGGACAAGTGGTAAAACTCAAAGCTACGTTAGACGTTATAGAAACGTTTCTAAGCTTCATTAAGCAAGGTTACGGAGAATTTACCATTGAAGCTAAAGAAGAGCTTACAGAGCTTCTCAGGCACTATCAAGGCGAGTTGGAAAAAGCACGAGATAGGAAAGTATATCAAAAAAACTATTACAAAGAGCACAGAGGACGCAGAGGTGAGTAATTATGTTTGGTAAAAAGAAAGAACCTAAAAAAGACAAGAAAAAACTAAAAGAAATTGCGCTAGAAGCGTCCATCGAAGAAGCTGGATTAACTGGTTTGCTAGATGACAACAGTCTTAAATTATTTAAACGGTTGAAAAGCTCAAAACGTGGAGTGGGACTAAGTGAAACAAGTGGGTTTTTTGGAAGTTCAGAAAGACAAAACCTACTCACAATCGTAAGCCAAAACATTGTTATTAAAGAACAAAACGACATGATTATTCAATTACTGGCGCAAATAGCAAACAACACAAAACAAAGTGGCTACGATAAAAAAGAGGAATAAAAATGGACAAAGTGACTAAAAATTTTTACAAAGCCATGCAAGATGTGGAACCCCATTTAATTTTGAGTGGCACTGATTACAAGCGTTATCAAGTCGCTAGAGCTAAGGAAATCATCCCACCATTTGAATTATTGATTGAATTGGTTGATTATATCCCGTCTGATATTGCGTTAGCAACTCTGGTAGCTAAAGAGGATTATATAAATTATGGCTGGGAAATGGATGTGTATTTATACGCTATCAAGAAATTTGACACAGAGGAAACAAAACACCTACGACAACAACGCCGTAAAGCAGAGAGAGAAGCAAAGATAGCAAAATTAGGATTAGATGTAGATAAGAAGGAAAAATAATGGGGAAAATGGAAAAAGACGAAATTATCAAGCTAATGCTAGACCAAGATAAATCTTGGGAGGAAATTGCTGAAGCCACTGGATACACACGCGCTGGAATTCGTTCATATGCTTATCGTCAAGAGTGGTACAAAGACTACAAACGTGAAATTGGACGTCATTCAAATCCAGAGCATAGAGATTGCTCAAGCTCTGTAACAAGTGAGATAATTCTTCAACGTAACGCAAAGGAATTATTCACCGAAGCTGAACTATTGGAATTACACGGCTTTGACCCTAAAGAATTCAGGATCAAACACGTAACGTCAAATGAATGGACTACGCCGCAAGAAGATGGACAATTTTACAATTATCAGTCAAAAATTAGTGTAGTACCTATCGCAGACGATGAAAAAACGCAAACAGAATTCATTGAAGCACTTAAAGAAGAAGTCCAACCAATCAACGTTAAGCAAGTAAACTTTGGTAAGAACAACGTCATTATTGCTTTATCAGACATGCACTTTGGTGAAACTAAGATGCAAGACCTGCAAGAGAAGCTGGTAGAAATCACGCAAACGCTTCAGAAAGGTTATAATAAAGTAGTCATCATGAACGCTGGTGACTTTTTCCACTCAGACGATATGTTCAGCAGTCGTACTATCTCTGGTACAGTGCTTGAAACCGTTGACATGGTTGGTGCCGTCACTGATGCAAAAGCATTTATGGATATTGTGTTCAAATCTGCGCTTGAAAATTCTAATGAAGTTGAATATCAATATGTGGCTGGGAATCACTCATCGTTCGAGTATTTCTTCAATGAGTATTTAATTGTTAAATATCCAGATGCTAAAATTGCACAACACAACGAATTATCAACCGCTTTCATGCTTGATAACGTTCTGATTGCTCTTGCACACGGTCACAAAATTAAAAAGAACAATCTATCACAAGTCATCTCATACGAATACAGAGAACTGTGGGGCAAAGCGTCTGAAGTGCATTGCTTCACTGGGCACTATCACCAATTGGAAAGCCAGTCGTTAAACGGTGTGATTGTCCATCAACTTGGAACTCCTAAGAAAGCTGATACGTACGAACGTCAAAACGGTTGGATTGCAAGCCGTAAATTAATTCAGCTATTTGAATTTGATTCAGATAAAATGAAAACAGTTTACTATATTTAAAATGGTAAAAAAATATGGGTATTTTTGATTTAGCAATTATAGCAACAATTTTAATCATGGCATTTATTATTTTAAATGACAGTAAAGATAAATAAAACAGGGAGCGCAAGCTCTTTCTTTTTTGTTTACAAAACAATTGTTAAATGGTAACATATGTATAGAGCGATGCCGTAAAAGCATACGATTTTAAAGCGCAATATCAACGGGCGGTGTCAGCACCGCTTTTTTTGATACACGAAAGGAAGAAAAGAATGCAGAAATACGAAGAACAAATCAAACGGCTGGAAGAAGAGATGACTGACCAAGAGATTAAATTTGCAAATGAATATCTGGCGAATGGCTACAATGTAACTCGAGCTTTCGAATCTATCGGGACTTCCAAAAGTCGTAAGGGTATGTATCAGGCTGGTATTAGAATCAAACGCAAACCACGGGTTAAAAAATATCTTGATTTAAAATTCAATCGAATGATTAGTGAACAAGAAATCACAGCTGAAGACGTAGTCAAACGGCTTGTGGAGATTGCATTTGCAAGGCCACAAGAGGGAATAAAAACAGAATTTGATAATCTTGAGAATGTAGTCAAAGAAGATAAAACATACTCTTACACACCGTCTCAAGATGCGCAACTTCGAGCATTGGAAATGCTTGGTAAGAATTTTAAAATGTTTACTGATAAGATTGAAACCGATGTGAACATCGAAAGCGTGGTATTTAAGGATGACATCGATTAGACTAAGTGAACTACTGCCTGTAAAATTTCACGATGTATGGAAAGCTGCAAAGTCAAAAGAAATTCTTAACGTTGTATGCTCAGGCGGACGTGGTTCAGGTAAGTCGTCAAACGTTGCTCACATCATTACACAACTATTAATGCGTAACCCAGTAAACGCAGTTGGTATTCGTAAGATTGATAACACACTTGAGCAGTCTATTTATGAGCAAATGAAATGGGCTATTGAAGAACAAAAAGTTTCACACTTATTTAGGTTTAATAAAAGCCCATTGAGAATTACCTATCTTCCTCGTGGCAATTATATGGTGTTCCGTGGAGCTCAATATCCTGAACGTATTAAGTCATTGAAAGATAGTCGCTTTCCGTTTGCGATTGCATGGGTGGAAGAACTGGCTGAGTTTCGAACAGAGGACGAAGTAACAACAATTACTAACTCGCTATTGCGTGGTGAGTTGGGTGAAGACTTACAATATAAATTCTTCTTTACGTACAATCCGCCTAAACGCAAACAAAGTTGGGTTAATAAGAAATATGGAACACAATTCATTAGCGGAAATACATTTGTTCACCATTCGACTTATCTTGATAATCCTTTTATTGCGAAGGAATTCATCAAAGAAGCCGAAGAGACGAAGAAAAAGAATGAGATGAAGTACCGTTGGGAATACTTAGGTGAAGCTATTGGTTCAGGTATTACACCGTTTAATAATTTACAGTTCCGTGAGATTACAGATGAAGAAGTAGCTGACTTTGACAATATTCGCAATGCAAACGACTTTGGTTACGCAACTGACCCGAATGCATTCGTGAGAATTCATTACGACAAGAAGAAGAACGGTATTTATATCTTTGATGAATTGTATAAGCATCAATTATCGAATAGAAAATTAGCTGAATGGCTGAAAGAAAAAGGTTATGATAATGATGTAATCTTTGCAGATAGCGCTGAGCCAAAGAGTATTGCTGAATTGAAAAACGACTTTGGTATCAGTAAAATAAAAGGCGTCAAGAAAGGTCCCGACTCTGTTGAATTCGGTGAGCGTTGGCTTGATGACTTAGACTTTATCTGCATTGACCCAAAACGCACACCTAAGACAGCATTTGAATTTGAGAATATAGACTATCAAACTGATAGAGACGGCAATCCTAAGCCTCGCCTAATTGATAAGGACAACCACAGTATTGATGCAGTCAGATACGCAATGAGCGAGGATATGAGAAGTAACAAAACGAAAGTTAAAACATTTAGAGGTAGCTTTTAATGGCATTTTATAAAACGATTGACGCTTCGACAGAATTCAGCACAGCACTGATTCAAAAATTAATTTCAGAACACAAGGAATACATCGAAGTTTACAAAGAATTAAAAGATTTTTACACAGGTAATCATGCAATTTTAAAACAGAAAGCAAAAGAGAAGTATAAACCTGATAATCGCCTGGTAGTTAACTTTGCTAAATACATCGTTGACACATTTAACGGTTACTTCATCGGTAACCCCGTTAGTTTATTCCACGAGAATGAAACAATAAATGACTATCTAGCGTATATTGACGGATACAATGACCAATCCGATAATAATGCAGAGCTTTCTAAAATCTGCTCAATTTATGGGCACGGATTTGAATTAGTATTCAATGACGAGAATTCAGAAATTGGGATTACTTACATGACTCCGATTGATGGCTTTGTTGTTTATGATAATACTATTCAAAATAAACCATTGTTTGCTTGTCATTATGGATTGAATGACAATGGTGAAGAAGTTGGTTACTTTTATACAAAGGATACTGTGTACCAATTCGCTGTAGTAAGTGGGGCTTATACGATTGTGGAAGAAACGGCGAACGTGTTTGGTGATATTCCTATGATTGAATATATCGAAAATGAAGAGCGACAATCAATCTTTGAAAATGTTAAGACGTTGATTAATGCGTTTAATAAAGCACTATCAGAAAAAGCAAATGACGTGGAATATTATGCAGATGCTTACTTGAAAGTGTTGGGCGCAGAGATTGATGAGCAAACACTGCAAACATTACGTGACAGCCGTATTATCAACGTATCTGGTGACGATGCTTTAACTGTTGAATTCATGACTAAACCGAATGCAGACGGAACACAAGAAAATCTACTTGAACGTTTACAAAAACTAATCTTTGAGATCAGTATGGTTGCCAATATTTCAGACGAAAACTTTGCAACGTCAAGCGGTGTTGCTCTTCGTTATAAATTGCAATCAATGGACAACTTAGCAAAAGGTAAAGAACGCAAGTTCCAGTCTGGTATGTCAAGACGTTATCGCTTAATTAGTAACTACCCAACGTCTAAAATTGGTGAGAATGAATGGGTAAATATTCAATATAAATTTACTCGTAACGTTCCAGCTAACTTAGCAGAAGAAGCAGACATCGCACAAACACTTAGCGGTATTGTGTCTGAAGAAACTCAGGTCGGTGTTCTATCAATCGTACAAAACGCACAGGAAGAAGTTCAACGCAAGAATAAAGAGCTAGAATCAACAGATTCATTTACTAGAACAACGGAGGAGTAACAAATGTCCGATGTTTTTGATGACTACTGGGATGATCTAGAGAAAGACGAGAATAACCTATTTGATGAATTGAGCGAGATTATCGAAGAAAATTGGATTGCTGTTGCTTCAGTAATCTCTTTCTTCTATCTCTACAATACTAAAGATAATACAATTAAGTACAATACCTTTATGCAACGAGCTAGCAATCAAGAAAAACGCTATGTTAAGAAGCTCATGAAGAAATACGGCAAGTCTGATTTGTATAAAACCAGCGACATCAAAGGTACTAAGATTAATGTATTGAAGATTGCTATTGACATCACTGAAGAGACTGGTGCAAAAGGTATGAGTTCAGCACTCGAAAAACATTTCGCTGAAATGGCTACTAGAGTTGATAAGTATATTAAGAGCAAATACGACATTAAGGCAGACGGTAAAGTAAAATTACCAGACATTTATGATAATCAGTTAACTAATTCTCAAAATGTTTCAAGAAAATTGTTTGACGAGCTTAAGAATGGTATTATCAAAGGTGAACGGTACGAAGATATTTCAGATACCTTAAAGAAAGGTTATGAAAAACGTTCGTTATCAGACGTCAAGAAGATTGTTCGTACTGAAGGAACAGCCATTACTAACGCAGTAGGGCTTGAGATGTTTCAAGAAGAAGGATATACAGAGTATAAATACAGCTCTGTTATCGATTCACGAACCACTGAAATATGTAGAAACCTAGACGGAGATATATTCAAAATCTCACAAGCTGAACGAGGTGTCAACTTCCCGCCAATGCACGTTAATTGTCGTAGCGGATTTGAAATTGTGTTGGAGAAATAAGATGTGGATAGTACAATATAAAGATGTAAGCGGATTTTACTATAGCGAAGCCAAAACAAGTCGATTAGCATTAATATTTGACTTGGTAAATGACGGATTTGATAGAGTAAATTCAAATACATATAAATTTAAGGAACATGTAACTGCAACTTTGATTAAGCTGTAGTGAATTGTTACCACCCGACCTTTCCAAAGTCGTAAAACTTGGTTAAATTTTCGTTGACGAACGTAAAACGTAAATCATTCGGGTGACGGCGTAACCGTTGAAAGGAAACAAAATGGAAGAAGAAAACAAAGTCGTTGATACTGCTGCTGAAGAAGTAGAAACACAAGCTGAAGAAGTCGAAAAAGAGTCTACTAAAGAGGCCAAACAAGAAAAGACATTTAGTCGAGATGAGTTAGCTAAGATTATGGCAGCCGAAAAAGAAAAATGGCAAGCGGAACTCGAAGCTGAAAAGACACAAGCTGAGAAACTTGCTAAAATGAATGCTGAAGAAAAAATTGCATTTGAACGAGACCAACTCAAAGCGGAACTCGAGTCATTGCGTGCAGAGAAAGCTAAAGCTGACATGACTAAAACAGCCCGTGGAATGCTATCTGAAGCAGACGTTAATATTTCAGAGGACTTGCTTGCAACTTTAGTGACTGAAGAAGCAGAGTCAACTAAAGACAATGTCGATTCGTTTATCAAGTCTTTCAAAGAAGAGGTTGACAAAGCGGTAAAAGAAGCACTCAAAGGTAAAGTAGCTAAGAAACCAGCTACACCAGCTGGATTGACTAAAGAAGCTATCTTGGCTGTCAAAGACCGTTCCGAACGCTTGCGACTAATTGCTGAAAACCAAGGGCTATTTAACTAAGTTTATTATTAATAAAAGAAAGGTCGTATATAAATTATGGCAACATCACAAACTTTTCCAGAATCAAATTTGACAGGTAAAGCAGACCTAAAAAATGCTATCACAATTGACGTAACAAATACATTTAAAGAGAATGTAGCAAAATTGATTGAAATGCTTGGAGTAACACGTAAAATTTCGTTGACTTCAGGTTCTACTATTAAGACATATAAAGGATATGAGACAGCTCTCGCAGACGGAACAGTTCCAGAGGGCGAAGTTATTCCATTGTCAAAAGTGACACAAATTCCAGCCGAAACAAAAACAGTTGATTTGAAGAAATACCGTAAGGCAACATCGGGTGAAGCGATTGCTCTTTACGGTACTGACAACGCTATTGCCAATACAGATGAAGCTCTTATCCGACAACTCCAAAAAGGTGTCCGCAAATCACTTGTAGATGGAATTAAAACAGGTACTGGCACACAAGCCAACTTAGGAACAGGATTCCAAGGTGCTTTGGCTTCAGCTTGGGGTAAACTTCAAGTATTGTTTGAAGATTATGGTGTTGAAAATGCAGTGGTATTCGCTAACCCACTTGACATTGCTGAGTACGTGGCTAAAGCTCAAGTAACTACACAAACAGCATTTGGCCTTACTTACTTGGTTGACTTCACTGGCACAATTATCATCTCTACAACCGATATTGCAAAAGGCGAAATCTGGGCTACTGTTCCTGAAAACATTGTCTTCGCTTACATCAACCCATCACAATCTGACGTAGCGAAAGCATTTGGACTTTCAGTAGACGAAACAGGCTACATCGGTATGACTCACTTCACTGATGAGAAAACTCTTACATATCAAACTTTGGTATTGTCAGGTATCGAAATCTTTGCGGAACGTCTTGACGGTATTGTTAAAGTTACAATTGGAGCAACAGCCCCAGCAGCTTAAATTTAAATTTGATAGCCTAGCCCTGACTGGGCTGGGTATTTTTTATAGAAGGAGGCAAGAATGGCATATAAAGTTATTGCAGACTTTAGAGACAAAAATGATGACCTGTATCTTTACAAAGCTGGCGATACATTTCCACGAAAAGGAAAGCGACCGACTAATACACGTAAAGAAGAATTAGTCAATAAAGGGTTCCTGAAAGAGGTGGAATAATGACGATTATTGACCGTGTAAAAATACGGATTCCAGAGGCTAAAGATAATGTGCTTGAAGAATTAATTACAAGTGCTGCTGACAGGATTCTTTTGCGCATTGGTAAAGATGCGTTACCAACCAAGCTTGAAACAATTGCCGTTGAAATCGTAACTAAAATGTACCGCAAACTATATTATGAGGGTATCACAAGTGAATCAGCAGATACTTTAACTGTATCTTTTGTAGAAGATATTTTTGCGGAGTATGAAGAAGAATTTGACCGCTGGTTGAAATTAGATGACGAAGCCGAAGGTAGAAATAAACTGAAAGTGAGGTTTATTTGATGCAATGGTTACCAATTAAGCTAACAATCAAGTCAGCAAGCGTAAATACAGACGAGCTTGGCAATCCTATCTATGGAACAGTCGAATATGACGGCTATATCGGTCGTTACACTGAATTTAATCAGACCGATTTTCAAATACTTGGTTATGAAACGTATTCAGATGTCAGAAAGATACTAATTCCGAACATTGATAGGACAAAAGCGAAGTCAGTTACTAAAATAACAGTAGAAAACGAAGTATATAACGTAGATAGTTACAAAGATTTAAGAAAATACGTACTATTTTATATCTCGAGGTACAGGAAATGAGTACAAGCGGGTTTGAAAGCTTCTTGAATAAACTTGATAATACTGATAATATTAAGGCAGGAGTTGATAAGGCTGTTACCGATTCGCTCACACGAATGTATAACCGAGCTTCAAAGCGTCCATATACTCCAATCGATACAGGGGAATTGAAAAACTCACGTACCAAAACGAGGGTTACTAATGGGAGCGGTGAATTCGGTTATAATAAAGTTTATGCAAGACGTGTCGAATATGGTGGTCGAGACAAAAAAGGTCGCTATATTGCGCCACGTAGGTACTTGCAGAGCAACGTTAATTTGGAAAGAACACAATTTCCAAATGATTTAAGGAAGGCGCTAGAAAGTTAATAGAATATGTTAAGAAAACTTGGTTTAGTAGACTTCCATAAGGCTTTAAAGGGTAACATTGAGCACTTCACAAATAAGAAAGCTTATGATTATGTGCCGGACGGAACACCAGCCCCATTTTATGTAATTGAGGTTGTTGATAAGTACCCCGAAGACACAAAAGTCATGTGGGCTGAAGTGTTTAGCGTTTGGATTCATGCAATTGCAGAGGAGAACGAGTCAAAGATTGGTGTTTATAATCTTGTTCAGGAACTTGAAGAAGCTCTAACCATGGAGCTTGATCTACCTGAGGGGTTCGAATTGCTTCGTCAAAACCAGACAGGCATCCAGTCTTTACAAAAAGATGAATCTGGTGAATGGCACGCAATTGTTACTTATGACTTTAAAATAGCTTATGGATTTAAGTCTAAAATTTAATAAAGAAAAGGAATAATTAAAAATGGCAGAATACGAAAATAAAGCATACTGTAACTTTGACAGCTCAGCGACTAAAGCTGTAGCTGGTAAAGATATTATTTTGGCTGTATTTGATGCAACAGGAACAGATTTGTTGGCAGTCAGCGGGCAAAAAGGTTTGACTATTAACCGCTCAGCTGATTCTATCGAAGTAACCTCTAAGGATACGAAAGGCGGTTGGAAATCTAAAATTGCTGGGATGAAAGAATGGTCAGTTGATAACGATGGTTTCTATGTTCCATCACATGCTTCGCACAAAGCGCTCGGAACAGCATTCCAAAACAGTGACCCAGTTTGCATTAAAATTGTAAATGGTAAAACTAAAGTTTCAATGTTTGGTGGGCTAGCTTATGTAACTGACTACTCACTTGAAGCGCCGTACGACGACGGTATGACGTATTCGATTTCACTTGATGGTAATGGAGCATTGGTTGACTTCTCATTAACTGACAACAGCACAGCAACACAAATGCCTAAAGGGATTGAATAATAAACAGAAGAGGGTTTTAAATAAATGGCAGAAATTATTACAGTTGATGAAAAAAATTACACACTAAAATATAACGAGCAAGTTATTGAAACAATTGAAGCTATCACAGGGAAAGGCTTCATGGAAATTCTAATTGATAAAAAACCAGTTCTTGCTCTGGCAGATTTGAAACAATACATTGCAAACGCTCTTTATGCCGAAGATGGTGGTAAAATTCCGCAAGTTCAAGGGGTTAAAATTTATGAAGCGCTACTGCATTCAAAAGGGTACATGTTCTTGAATATGCTTGTTATTGAATCTATTCAACGTGATTGCCCTTTTTTCTTCCTAGCCAACTAGTCGAATTTGAATACTTCGGCGACAATCAAGGTGAAGTTGATGAATCGTACAATGACCTCGCAAAGGGTTATGAGCGAGACATTGACTTCGCTTTTTTCTTTGTAAACTTTGGGACTTCTAAACGGGACTTCATGGAGCTTACTAAGCGTGAGAAAATATTTATTCGTAAAGCTTGGGAAGAGAAAGAAGTTAGGGAAAGTACGTTCATGCGTAATGCGGTAATGAATGCAGTAACTAACGCTATGAGAGACAAGAAAACACCGTTTAGGGATTTGTGGAAGAAAAAACAAAGACCAGTTGATTTTGATGTAGTTGAAATTAATTTGGATGTCGTTGAAGAAAGTAACAAGAAAGACGGATTCGACTGGGTGGCCGAAATTTATAAAGCTAATGGCTTCAATAAGCCATCGGAAGGAGGTAATTAATGGCAGACTATACATTAAGCGCCAAGGTAACAGCGGACATCAGCTCGCTGGAGAAATCATTCAAGAGTGCGCAAGATAGCGCCAAGAGTTTACAGAAAAGTCTTGATAGTCTAGACACTGGAAGCAGTTTCAAGAATCTAGGCTCTAGTCTTGACAGCGTAGGGTCTAAAATTTCAAGCGTTGGTGACAGTATTAGTGCTGTTTCAGATAAAGTAAGTTCAATCGGGGACTCAATGACCGCTATGTTCACAGCACCAATCGCAGCTGGACTGACTTCGATTGTTTCCGCCACTGCTGATATCGAGCAATCTATTGGTGGTGTCGAAACACTATTTAAAGATAGCGCTGGAACGGTTATAGCGAACGCAAAGCAAGCATTTTCAACGGTTGGTATTAGTGCCAATCAGTACATGGAGCAAGTAACTTCGTTCTCTGCTAGTTTGCTGCAATCGCTAGGTGGTGACACTGCTAAAGCTGCTTCATATGCTGATAGAGCTATGAAAGACATGGCTGATAACGCTAACAAATTTGGTACAGATATGGAAAGTATTCAATATGCGTACCAAGGTTTTGCCAAACAAAACTACACTATGCTTGATAATTTGAAACTTGGCTATGGCGGTACTAAAGAAGAAATGCAGCGACTTATCGCTGACGCTAGCAAAATGACGGGCATCCAAGAGCAACTTGGTGTGACAGTTGACGGTACAAGCATGTCGTTTGGTAATATTGTTAATGCTATTTCTGTAATGCAACAGAGTCTAGGTATCGCAGGAACAACCGCTAAAGAAGCCTCCACAACTATCTGGGGTTCGTTTAATCAGATGAAAGCAGCAGCCATTGACTTTGCCGCTACTTTTGGACAAGCTAACACAGATACTGACACAGCTTTTAACAATATGTATCAAAGTGCAGTGACTTTTGCGAACAACGTGAAAGCAGTACTAAAAAACGTGTGGGATAATCTTCCTCTAGCAGAGTACCAGAAAACACTGATTGCTACAGTCGCCGTAGCTGGACCCGTCCTATCTATTCTAGGTAGAATTGGTGGAGCTATTGGTAATATTACAGAAGGCTTTGGTGATTTATTAAAACATATAGGTAGCTTAGCGAGCGGCTTTGGTGGTCTCGTATCTGACGCTGGCGGATTGTTGCCATTACTATCTCAAATGGCAGTTCCACTGTTAATTATTGCTGGAGTGGCTGTTGGTATCATGGCTTTGGTAGAAGCTTTCAAACAGTTGTATTCAAGCTCAGAGAGCTTCAGAAATAGCGTAGCTACCCTTAACGACACAATAAGCGGAGCTTTTCAACAAATTATGACAGCTATTCAACCTATGATTGAACCTTTAACAGAAATGTTTTCAAGTATATTTGAAGCCATTGTTAGCTTGTTCACGACATTGTTACCAATCATCATACCAATTATCACAAATATTATTACAGTCGTAGCTGACGTTATTACAACAATTATCAATATTGTTACTCCTATTATTACGATTGTTTCTGGTATTATCCAAGCCATGGTAGACGTTATTAGTCCGATTATCAATGGTATTTTGCAAGTATTTGCCAGTGTTATCGAGGGAGTAACTGGATTATGGTCTGCATGGGCGTCAACAGTAGGCGGTATTATTGGGAAAGTAACTGGCGTAGTTCAAGACGTAGCTAGCAAGATTAAAGACTTCTTCAAAGGTGCATTTGACGCTGTAGCTGGTTGGGCTAGCTCAATATTCGGTGGTATTGCAAATACTATTACAAGTGCATTTTCTGGGGCTATGTCTGGAGTGAAAGGGATTATTAACACTGTAATCAATGGTATGAATGGAGCCACTGGAATCATGAATAAAATTCCGGGGGTAAGCATCCCTAAAATCCCAAACTTGCTACGTGGTACTGACAATTGGGCAGGCGGATTCGCTCGAATGAACGAGGGTGGACGTGGTGAGCTTACGTACTTACCAAGCGGGACGGTCGTAGTTCCTCACGATATTTCAATGAAATATGCCAAAGAAGCTGGACGAAGTAATAACGTCGTTGCAATTTCAAACGGAAACGATACAAGCACAATTCTTTCAGCTATCAAATCAATTGCAGACCGTCCAAATGTATTCAACGTCAATGGGCGCAGGTTCGCAGTAGCAACGGCTGACGATTACTCGACTGTAAACCAAAGAAATGATATGATAGTAAATAGGATGCGAGGAGGACTTTAATAGATGGTTTTAATGACTTACAACGGCAAAGACCTATCTGAATTGATTACAATTCAAGAAGTCTTGCGAAACGTTGGGAACGAGAGGAGTGTCACTACTGACGACTCCCCTTCGCTTGGTGTTAACATTACGCAATTAAAGACTTCGGCGAAGATTATCTCAGTAAGTTTCTATATGAAGAATAAATTTAATAAATATGCTTTGAATCAAGATAAGCACACGCTTGCTGGAATTCTCAACGTTGACGAACCAGTCAAAATTACGTTCGATGATGAACCAGACAAGTATTACATCGGTTATGTGCAAGGCTTACCAGACATTGAAGACCCAATTGCATGGTTATCAGTTTTAAAAATGGAGCTAATCATTCCAGACGGTGTGGCGCACAGTACGACATATAGAATTTTTAGCGATTATACTTATACCTCACTAGTGCTTAACGTTGACACTGGTGAGCAAATTTTAAATAATGCAAACGGACCATTCAAACCAAATATCAGTCCAGATGTAAATCCGTCTACCAATTTTGACAACTACGAATACTACAATACGACTAACGTATACATGGAGAAAGGTAAGACTTACGCCATTAAAGCGGAAACAGATGGTGTTTTCACTAGCCAGCATAATGTAAATGTTGAAAGCGATAATGTTACTTTGTGGTTGGCTCCTTATGGACATTCAGTCGGTTGGGACATCTATCACAAAATCGTTTCTGATTCAAATACTTCAACGGGTACTTCTTTCTATTGGGATAGACCAAGCGGTAACTACGTTTTGCGGGTTAATACATATCACAGAAAAGGAAATCTATTAAAAACGGTTAGAAATGTTAAGCTGGTAGAGACTGGCGCTGGAACTGGTAGCGCCATTGAAATTACTGGCGAAAACAAGTTGAAAAATAACTTGGGACCATTCACTCCAAACACGAACCCAACTAATGGCTTCGATAACTACCAAATTTATGATGACACGACTATCTTTCTAGAAAATGGTAAGCAATATCTTATCAAAGCAGAGTCAAACGGTACTTTTAGCGACGTCCACCTTCCAAGTGTAGAAAGCGATAGGGTTGTTTTATGGGCAGTTAATGATGCACGTTCTGTTAACCAAATTATAAGCAGCCCTAAAACTGGAACTGACGGAACGTTGATAACTTGGACACATCCAACAGCGACATACAGGTTACGTGTTAATTCTTACCATAGGACACCTATCAAGACCGTTTCTAATGTAACGATTGTTGAACGTGGGAAAGAAGTTGGTTATTTCAAAATGGATATTTTGAACAACGGAAACGTTAAAGCTTTGCCGATTATCGATATCAAGACACGCTCGGACAACGGTTATTACGGTATTGTAAACCAGCTTGGAGCAATGGGGGTTGGAGACCCAGAAGAACAAGACGGAGTAGTTAAGCAGTTCTCTGAAACTCTGTTTAATTTCAAATATGGTGAAGCAAGGAAAGCTATGGAAGCTGGTTATATTAATGAAACAGTAACAAATGATCCATACTCTATGCAAATCTTTAATGAACCAGTTATTGAGCACGCTTTTGGATATGACCATATTGCTCACAATCATGACGCTAGTGTTCCAGCAGGCAAGTTAAGTGTTAGCTCTGTTAGCTTTGACCTTGTTAGCGACAGGCCTGAAGATGACGGAAGTCTATACGAATACGTTGAATGGAAGCAACTCTTTTGGAGTGGTCAAGATGGTGACGCTGGTTGCTTGAAAGTGTCTGTATCTGACAAAGATGGGAACTTCCTTTACGGGGTTGAAACAATTAAGCGCAAGAATGGGCTGATTTCAGAATTTAACTTTATCAGCTCTGATGGTAAAGGTGGTTATCAATTCCATGAAATTTCAACATTCTTAAGCACTCACCTCCCAGAACAAAATCCTTTCAGAGACGGCGCTGGTATGGCTAAGTTTGCAAGGAACAACAACAGTGTTAACGTTTACTGGCGTGGCAAAATGTTAAACTTTTCAACTCCAGATTTGAAAGATAAAAAAGCTTTCAAAGTCCACTTCACGTTGATTTCTTACCCAAACAAAGTCAAAGTAAGACACATGTATTTTGATTCATTCATCATACGTAACTCACGAAGTAATTACATAGCAGATAGCCCAAATAGATATTTTAGCGGTTCAAAGTTAACTATAAATTCAGAGAACAGGACTATTCAACAAAATGGGAATTATAGCTTGTCTCAAAAAATAATTGGAAGTGATTTCAATACTATTCCAGTTGGTGAGAGTACACTTGAATTTTATACGTCAAGCTGGTCAGCTGATTTTCCAGAAATAACCGTGAGATTTGAAGAGAGGTACTTATAAGAGATGAAAATTAATGTCCATAACAAAAATCTGGAATTGATTGGTATACTGGATAACGATAGTCAGTATACTATCAACTATTCTGAAGACAAATGGACTCGTACGCTAGCAACCGGTTCCTCTGTTTACGAGTTCACAGCGTTTTACAAGAAATTAAATTACGCAGATGAGTATTCAAACCCGTTTAACAACTTGAAAGTTGGTAATTACGTTTCATTTAAATACAATAGCGAAGACTTTCTTTTCAAAATTATGAGTACCGAAAAAAACGGTAAAGAAGTTTACTGTTATTGTGAGAACTTAAATTTGGAACTGCGCAATGAACTTGTTTGTTCTTTTGACTCTTCAGATAAAGCGAGAACTCTTGAAGATTACATTAAAGAAATGAAACTGCTCGAATATACCAATATGAGCATTGGTATCAACGAAGTTTTTACAATAACTAAAAAATTGTCTTTTGCCAACGATGAAACTAAATTGGCTCGATTGTTAAACGTTTTGTCAGAGTTCGGGGCAGAACATAGATTTTTTACAAAGCTTAATCCAAACGGAACTATCAAGGAATTTAAGCTTGATATTTTCAAGAAACAAAACGCAGACGGCGAAGGTGGCTACGGTAAGAAAGTTGAAGATGTCATCCTTCGAAAAGGCGTAAACGTTCAAAGCGTCAAAGAAAAAGAAGAAATCTTAAACTTATGGAACGCCACTCGACCAGTTGGTAAGAAGACGATTCAGAGGGTTGAACTTAAGAAAACTCCAGTCAAAAATGAAGAGCAAGTTGTCGTAAGTAGCAATATGATTAATTCAAACGGTGCTTTGTCAATTGAGAATATTCAGACCATCTTAAAATTATGTTATGAGTATCGTGTTCTTCCATCTGGTGTCATTTCACAGCTTTACCTTGAGTCATTTTGGGGCAATTCAAACGTTGCTAGGGTTGACAATAACTGGTCTGGGATTACGTGGACAGGTAATCCGAATAGACCTAGCGGGGTTGTTGTTACGCAAGGTAGTGCTCGCCCATCAAATGAGGGCGGACACTACATGCACTTCGCAAATATGTCAGACTTCTTCAAAGACTATTTCTACCTTCTCGCTAAGCAAGGTATTTACAATGTAGCTAACAAGAATAACATTTCAGACTATACTAGAGGGCTTTTCAGAGTCGGTGGAGCAAAATATGATTACGCTGCGGCTGGATTTGACCACTATAATAGCTTGATGAATAGTATTCGCAACGGTATTAATGCAAAAAATAACAATGTTCTCGATACGTATGATAATGACTGGAAAAATCCTAGAGTTGTCACAACAACAACGACTGTTGAACAAAAAGGTGCACCTAATACAAAACGTGTCTTGTCAGAGCTCGCCTCGATGGTAGGGAGAACTGTTGGTAATGGTCAATGTTATGGCTTAACTTCTTGGTATTCTAACAAACTTGGAGGGGCTGGGCTAGGCGCTGGCATTGGCGGTTTCTCAGGTCTTATTGGCTCTGGGATTCGTGCTTGTGATATCGGTACAGATTATAATTGGTCAGCTTTCGGTTGGGGTGTTGATGGTGGTAGCGCTTTTAATACAAATTTGGTAGCTGGCGCAATTATTAACATCAAAGCTAACTATGGTGCCCCTTGGTATACTGGATATTATGGGCATACGGCGGTTGTTGAAAGCGTCAACGGAGAAACTATTACAATTCTCCAACAAAACTATGCCGGTGCTCAATATGTTACTCGTCAAAAATATCAAAAAAGCAATATTATTTCTTCAATTCAAACGATTGTCTACCCGCCAGAACTAGCTTCGGGCGGACGTGTCGAAGGAACTGGGAACGTTGTTATCAAAGAGGATGGCAAAGACAAATACGTCAATTTGGATTTACCAACAGATGTAAAAACAACCGAGGAAACTATTGATATCTACATCGATAGTAACTTAACTCGTTATTGGCATGACAAGAATAACAACTTAGAATTTCACTTAGTTAATGGCGCTCTCTACGCAGACCAATCCGCTCAAATGTTCCCAACAACTTTTACAAGCTATGACGGTACTGACAAATGGATTAGACGAGATTTTGAGTATCAAGTTGACAGTGAAGAAGAATTGATAGAAGTTGCGTTAGCTGACTTAAAAGCCAATTGTTACCCAAGTTTGAGTTATGAAATTGAAGGTTTCTTTCAAACAGACATCGGAAACACGCATATCATCGAAGACCCAGACTTCAAACCAATGTTGACACTAAGAGCGCGTGTGACAGAACAAGAAATTTCATTTTCAAAACCAGAAAATAATAAAACCACTTTCTCAAATTATGCAAAATTAAATTCTGATGTTCCAGATGCTCTTGCCAGCCGATTGCAACAATTGATAGACGCATCTATACCGTACGAGATTAGAGTATCTGCTTCAAATGGAACATCGTTCAAAAACAACGAAGGTGAAAGTGAAATTACAGTTGAATTATTAAGGTCTGGAATCGTTCAAGACGCTGAATTCTTGTTCAAAAATGGGGATTCAATCGTTGGAAAAGGTACAAAATTACTTGTCAAATCATCTGACTTTGAGGGATTATACAATCTGACAATTTCAGCGTATATTAGTAATGAAGAAGTAGCTACAACCCAATTAACATTCACAAATATGGTTGAGCCTACAAACCTTGTTATCAAGACGTCAAATGGTAATATTTTTAAGAATAATATTATCAATGCTACGCTAACAGCTACACTTTGGCGAGGCGGAAAAGAGATTGATAAAGAAGGCAAAGATTATATATACATCTGGACAAAGACAGATGCAGACGGTGAGCCTGATGAAATTTGGAATCAAACGCATAGTTATTCAACTAAAACAATCAAAATCACGCAAAAAGACGTGTTTAGGCGTGCTCAATTTGAATGTAACATTGAACCTTTATATTAATGTGATAAAATAATAAAAGAAATAAGAAAGGAATTCTAATAAATGGGAATTATTTCAAGCGGACAAATTACAATTACAGACTTGTCAGATGCGCCAGCACTGAGCGCTTTTATCACAGCAAGTCAAACAACAACACAAGTATTCGACCAAACAGCGAACACTTATAATCCATCGTACGCAACTACTCCGCAAGTATTGACGTTAAACCTAACTAAAGCAGGACAAACAGATAGTATTTTGGGCGGTGTTAGCAATCTTCAGTGGTACGACGTAGACGGTGAAAATAGTCATCTAGTTGGTCAAGATGCTATTTCTGGAGACCATGGTGAGCTGTTAACTGTTAGAGGTAACACAGCCCCTGAAAGTGGTTCTAGGCGCTTTGAGGCTGTTGGGACATGGATAGACCCTATTACTGGATTGAAAGTTGATTTCCGAGCAAGCATTGACTTGTTTGTTGTTCAGCTCGGTAAACAAGCGCTTGTTTTGAATGTCTATACAGGTAAAGGTAATACATTTTACAACAACCAGCCAGCAAACTTGACCGTCAACGCTGATTTGTATAAAGGGAATGCGCTTTCAGGGGGTAACAAACAATTCAAATTCTTTTATGCTGACAGCTCTGTCTCATCAACTTCCTCTGCTGGCTATGACGCTGACGGCGGGATTGGATGGCACCTATGCAATAGCAAAACGACTGGCCAAACACCAAACGTTGAACCAACTGCAAACACGCCAGCTCAGGGAGTTCTTACTGTAACAGCGGATAAAGTTACTAACTCACAAACCTTTAAAGTAGTATGTATTGACAAAGATGGTGGTACTGCAGGTCAAAAAGCAACAGGCGTGGCAACAATCCTTGACTTTTCAGACCCAATTGTAGTCGTTATTGAATCAACCGCTGGTAGCACATTTAAGAATTCTATTGGATCAACTACATTAAAGGCCCGCCTTTATCGAAAAGGGGAAGAACTTGACGCAGATGGTACTAGTTCTACTTACACTTACAAATGGTCTCGACGTGACAAGAACGGCGCTCTGGATGCTAATTTCGGCGGAACTGGCAACCAATACAAATTAGGTAAAACTATTGCGGTTTCAGCAAGTGATGTTAGCGATAAAGCTACATTCTTCTGTGAAGTATTTGAATAAGGAGGGATGAAACATGGTTAGAGCTGAAATCGAACTTGGCGGACAGCTTGAAGTGATTAACATTGACGTTGAAACAAAGCCTGAAGCTGTTGAAAAAATCTGGAGCATGTTTGGCTACATGACTTATATTATTGGTTTGGAAGAGGTAGAAGATGAATCTGATAGCGTCAAATCAACTGACATTGACAAACGTCAATGACGGAAAGACCCCTTATGTACATTGGGCATACGCTGATGATGACAAAGGAACTAACTTTAGCTTAACTGATAAGAAACAGCAGTTTCAAGGCTACTACAGCGACTATACACAAGCTGATAGCACAGACTACACTAAATACAAGTGGGTTGATAGGCTTGCGAATGTACAGGTCGGTGGGCGCAATTTAATTATCAGCTCGCAAATTCAATATGGTTATATTAATGCAAACGGCAATCTTGCAATTGCTACTAAACAGTTCACGACTGGGTTTATCGATGCGACGAATAACAAACGATTTACGATTACTGCGCCCAAATTTGTGGTGGGGAATCTAGAGTGGTTAAGATTAGCTAAATATGACACTAATAAGACTTTTGTTGGACGTGATATTATTTCGTACACTCAAAACACTAAAACAATTAAAACTATAACTTTACCAAATGATGTGTCTTATTTCAAAGTTAGTTTTGATGGTGTGTACGGAGACCAATTTAAAATCGAAAGTGGAAACGTTGCGACAGATTATAGCCTAGCCCCCGAAGACACGCAAGAACAAATCGATAGCAAAGCAGACCAAACGCTAACACAAGACCAATTGAATGCGTTGGCCGAGAAAAACAACCTTATCAAATCCGAGATGGAAGCTAAAGCTAGCATTGACACAGTCAATCAATGGATTACAGCTTATCAAAACTACGTTAACGCTAACGATGCAGACAAAGCTAAATCGGAACAAGCTTTAAAAGATGCTTCGGAACGAATCGTTCAAATGAAATACGAAGTCGATAATTTAAAAGTTGTTTGGAATGCGATTGATACATACATGAGCTTTCAAAACGAAGGTTTGATTATCGGTAAAAAAGATGGTTCGGCTTATGCTAAATTTAGTGATGACCGCATTAGTCTGTTCTCAGGTAGTAGCGAGGTAATGTACATTTCACAAGGTACATTGAATATTGCTAACGGTATTTTTACGAAAACAATTCAAATTGGGCGTTTCCGCTTTGAGACACATCCAGCCGACGCAAACATGCTTGTAGTAAGATTTTTAGGAGGTTAATATGGCAACAGCTCAATTTAGTGGGCAATACGGTAAAAATATGTCTCTTGAACTAAGAGCAGAGCTTACAGGTCAAAATATTGCAGGTAACTACAGTACAGTACGTGTCACTGGTTACTTGCATACCAACGGATATGCGTCAGTTTGGGGTGTGACTAGCGATACAATTGCAACAGTCAACGGCACAAACACTACTGTACATCCAGTTATTAATATTGGCACTAATTCCGTGCAAGAAATTTTTAATTACACATATACAATTGGCCACAATGATGACGGTTATAAAACGGTTGGTATCAAGTTATTTATTGCAATTAACGCTGGTGGTTACGGTAGTTCAATGGTTGCTTTCGACCTTCCCCTTCCAACCATTCCCCGAGCAAGTTCGGGAAGCGTCACATCTGGTTATTTAGGGACACCTGTCAAGATTTCAATTGACCGCAAAGTTAGTACGTTTAAACACACTTTAAGATACGACTGGAACGGTGTCACAGGAACAATAGCGAGCAATGTTGATACATCATACAGCTGGACTTTGCCACTTGATTTTGCCAGTGCAATTCCAAATGCGACTTCATCTTGGGGGCGTGTGTTCATCGATACTTACAACGGCAGTACGAAAATTGGAACAAAGGAAGCGACATTTACAGGCAACGTCCCAGCTAGCATGAAACCAACACTTTCCAGCGTAACTCTGAATGATACAAATACAGCGGTTAAAAATCTGTTAAACACAGCTAACACATTCGTACAAGTTTTGTCAAACGTACAAGTGACATTCAACGGAGCTAGCGGTACTTATGGTTCAACAATTTCAAGTTATCGGGCTGAAATCTTGGGGAAAAATCAAAATACAAATTCAAATAATGGTCTGCTTGGAATGATGAATTTCAATGGTTCAGTTACAATTCGAGCTACTGTTACGGACAGCCGTGGAAGGACATCTGAACCAGTTGACGTTCAAGCTACAGTACTTGAATATTTCACTCCACAATTGTCGTTCTCCGCAAGTCGTAGCGGTTCTTCTAGCACGACTGTTACCGTTACTAGAAATGCCAAAATTGCGCCTTTAACTGTTGGTGGTAATCAAAAGAACACGATGAAGCTGACTTTCAAATATAAAGAACATTCGGCTACAAGCTTCACGACTGACACAGGTAGCGCAGGTGGGACATGGACGACTATAAGTAATTTGACTAATTCTAGCGCTAATTTAGGAGCAACTTTCAGTGTTTTAAAAAGTTATGACATAATTGGCACGATTGAAGATTCTTTTACAAGTTACGAATTTTTGGTTACAATTGGAACCGAGAGTTTCCCACTTGCTCTAAAAGTGGACAGGATGGGTCTCGGTAAGTTACCTGAACAAGTTGGTGTGATTGATAGTGCGTGGGAATATTACTATGATAATAAACCTATCCAACATCACCAAGTTACAACCAATGACGGTAAAGCTATATTATTAACAGCTGGAACAGATTTAGACACCATTTTAGACACAGGTTTTTACAACGTACAAGCTCCTCTACATGCTCCAACAGGGTCAGGGATTAACGATTGGAAATATATTCGTGTAACCCATTATACGAATAGCGCAGACTACATTTTGCAAGAAGCTATTGATTTTAATGGAGTAGTGTCCGCTTATCGAGTAAGAAACGGCGGAACGTGGGGCGACTGGCAATACTATGCACTGCGTGATGAACTTAAAAACCAAACTAATACTGGGTGGCAACCGGCTGAATACGCTGGTTCGTATTATAAACGCTGTGGAGATGTGTTAAGTATTCGTTTTGACTTTACTGGAAACGGCGGAACATTCACGTTCGCTAAAGTACCATCAAATGTATTTACAGCGCCGCAATCGTACATGTTTACAATTGCAGCTTGGGGAAACGACACGTCAAGCGATGCACATGTGCAGGTCAATGCTGGAACTAGCGAATTCAAAATCGTCAATTCCAAAAATGCTTGGCAGTATCGAGGCCAAATAACACTTATGATTTAGGAAGGACAAAAAATGAAATTATCTTTTAATTCAAAATCTCAAGAAATAGGTCTTGATGGTTCAATTGTCGGAACACGAGTAATCTTGACTAATGGTGACGGTGCGTTTTATCCCGTCATGCTCCCAGCTGACAAAATCGGCTTACCAAACGGTGAGTTGGAACGGCTAGCACTTGACGTTATTTATCAAGAAAACTTCCCACAGCGTTCCGAAAATGAAAAGTTAGCTGAAATTACGGAAAATATCACGAAACAAAAGGAGGCGTCAGGAATAGCACAAGCAACTTTGTTGGACGTTGTCACCCAACTTTACGGCAAAGGGATATTAACCGATGAAACTACTACACAAAATTAAAGACAAAATAGAAAGAGTAACAGACATGATGATTAAACTTTACGCAATTAACGTTATTTCAGGAAACTACCAATATGCCAAAATTCCAAAAGTGCTTAAACCAAAAGTAAAAGCGCAAATTGCTCTCATGGTCGAAGATGACGAACTTTTGGCCGAATTGACTAAAGAATAGTTAGCGAGGTGCTAACTATTATGATGAAACTTGAAACAATAAACGCAGTTATCGGAGCTCTTGTCTCTACGTTAACAGTATTCGCTTTTTTTCAAGGTCGCATGACTATCGGCGAACGTCGCACGACAATTCTAGAAGAAAAAGACAAGCAGTTTGAAAAAGAAGTTATTGAAATTAAAAAACGACTAGATGACCACGACAAACAAAACGAAGTGCTTATTCGCTTAACTTCAGAGATTACAAATTTAAGCGAGAAAGTCGAAAAAATCGATAAAAAATTGGAGGAAGTCAAATGATTAATTGGAAATTACGTTTTAAGAATAAGGCTACATTGTTAGCGATCGCAGGAACACTAATCCTTTTAGTCCAACAAATCGGGCTAAAACTACCAGATAACATTGGTGACGTAGTCAATACTATTTTGACTTTGCTTGTATTGTTAGGTGTAGTTAATGACCCAACAACAGCAGGAATAAAAGATAGCGCAAAAGCTTTAACATACAATAAACCAAAGGAGGAAAATAAATGAATACAAATGTTTTAATTAATTGGTTTGAAAGTCGTCGAGGAAAACTCACTTATTCAATGTATGGCAGCCGAAACGGTTCAGACGGTACAGCGGACTGCTCCGGATCAGTGGCACAAGCGCTTAAAGAAGCAGGAGTAAATATCATTGGTTTACCGTCAACCGTAACACTTGGCACGCAACTTGCTCAAAATGGTTTTATTCGTGTTTCTAAAAATACAGATTGGACTGCCCAACGTGGCGACATTGTCCTGATGTCATGGGGCGCAGATATGTCACAATCCGGCGGAGCTGGTGGGCACGTTGGAGTTATGGAAGACGCTAATACATTCATCTCAGTTGATTACTGGACTGGTGGCGCTGCAGGACAAGCGGTAAGTTCTCATAATTGGGAACAATACTATGCGGTTGAGCGTCCAGCCTATATTGAAGTTTGGCGTTACAATGGTGATGGTGGAAACAAACAACCTAATACAACAGTAGCTCAAACACCTACACGCAAGCCAGACTCAAAAGCATACTATCTTGCAAATGACGTGGCGTTTGTTAACGGTATCTACCAAATCAAATGTGACTACCTAGCACCAGTTGGGTTCGATTGGTCAGACAACGGTATTCCTGTAGGTCTTGTTAACTGGGTCGACGAAAACGGAAATAACGTCAAGGACGGCGCAGACAAAGATTTTAAAGCTGGTATGTACTTTAGCTTTGAACTTGACGAAGCACACATCACAGATACTGGAGAAGGTGGATATTACGGTGGTTACTACTGGCGTAAATTCGAGTTCGGTCAGTTCGGCACTGTATGGCTATCTTGCCGTGACAAGGACGATTTAGTCAATTATTACAAGTAAATTTGATATAATTAAATAGTAAACACTTTAACACGCTCTCGGCTTTGGCTGGGGGCGTGTTTTTGTATGCCATGAAAAATTAATTTGACAAATTCGAAAAAAAGTGATTGAATAATTATTTTGAATAATGTAAAATGAAAGTGAAGCACAGGTGACAGATGTGATACTTGTGTTATTTTTGTACTAAAATAAAAGGGAGTTGGTCGTTATGTCAATGAAAGAATTAGCAAATCATATTATTGCTGTTGCACATGATCATGAATTACCCAT
>OGJX01000718.1_pt1 | contig 28072 bp, 27 predicted proteins | sample 1572381 | NCBI WGS metagenome assembly OGJX01 (sample SAMEA2582085, study PRJEB24529) | metagenome | biome: Human gut stool | place: China | collected 2011
TGAGTCCCCCAAGACTGAGTTTTATTCTTTTTTGATTCCAGTAAGTTATGTATTCGTTAACGGCATTTTCCAGCTCTTCTACATTTCTGTAGTCCCGGCGATAGTACATTTCTTCTTTCAGGTGACCAAAGAAGTTCTCCATTACCGCATTATCAAGGCAGTTGCCCTTGCGCGACATGCTCTGCACTAACCCTCTGTCCGCCAGGGCGGACTGATAACTTTTTATCCGGTAATGCCATCCTTGATCACTGTGGAGCAGCGGTTTCTCCCCTTCAGCAAGGCTTTCCAGCCCCTTATTTAACATCCGCTTCACCAGCTCCTCTGTAGGCCTGCAGGCCGTTTCCCACGCCACGATTTCCCCGTTAAACAAATCAAGTATCGGGGACAGGTACAGTTTTTGTCCGCCAGCCCTGAATTCGGTGATATCTGTCACCCATTTCTCACAGGGAGCTTCCGCTTTGAACTGTCGCTGAAGGATATTTTCTGCAGCGAGTCCCATATTTCCCCGGTAAGACCGGTATTTCTTCAGGCGCACAGGAGACTTCAGGCCGAGCTGTTGCATCAGTTTTCTCACCGTTTTGCCACTGAACTTAAGACCTCTTTTCTGAAGCTCACAATGGATCCGCCGGTACCCATAACATCCCCGGTGTTCATGGAAGATGGAGGCTATGAGCTGTTTCACATCAGCATACTTGTCCTTAGCCTTCTGCAGTGACAGCTGGTAGTACAGCGTGCTTCTGGCCAGCCCTGCGGCCTTTAACAGGTCAGACTGGCAGTGTCCGTACCTCAGGCTCTGGATGACTTTCGTTTTTTCTCCAGCTCCTGGCGCTTTTTTTCCAGAAGATGCTCCTGCATGGCTTTCAGATATGCATTTTCTGCGCGAAGATAACGCAGCTCATTCTTCATCTCTTCCGGCGTCATGTTTGCCTCGTTTTCATGGGTATCATCAGAACGGGTCATGCTTTTCTCCTTCCTGCGCCTGATAAAGGCCTCATTACCAGATTTGCGGTAGCCTTTTATCCAGTTTTTAACCGTGTTGTGGCTGGGAATGTTAAACCGGGCAGCTACCCGGGGTAGAGACTCAGAATGCCCGAGAGCATAAAGAACCACGCAAAGTTTATCTTCAGGAGAATAGCTACGCTTGTGTCTGCAATCCAGTGCCGAGGACCGTGAAGAAGAAAAAGATTAATCCAGTGTGAGAGGCTGGTGTGAGAAAGTTGAAAGAGTTTTGCCGTAGAAATGATGCCTGCATGACCAGCCAGGTAATGATTTACAGCGGCAAGTTTTATTTCAAATGAATGTTTCATAAACTGCACCTTCAGATGTCAGATTATGTCCAACATTTGGGGTGCAGTTCATGGCGCATCTTATCCGGCCTACGTGTGTTGAGATAATGTGTAGGCACGATAAGCTTGCGCATCGGGCAATGGCTCCGGGTGTGACAACAACATCACACCTGCTCAGCACGCCACTCACTGATGCCGTTTACGCAGGTTCTCAATTACCGTTGTTAAATCCAGATCCTGATCTTGCAACAGCACCAGCAGGTGATACATCAAATCAGATGCCTCGTTGGTCAGCTCAAAGCGGTCATGTACCGTCGCGGCCAGCGCGGTTTCCACGCCTTCTTCGCCCACTTTCTGCGCAATGCGCTTGGTGCCGCTGGCGTACAGTTTGGCGGTGTAGGAGGTTTCCGGATCGGCAGATTTGCGCTCGGCGAGCAGTTGTTCCAGTTGATACAGGAACAGCCACTGGTGAGCGGTGTCGCCGAAGCAACTGCTGGTGCCTTTGTGGCAGGTCGGGCCGATGGGATTCGCCAGCACCAGTAACGTGTCGTTGTCGCAGTCCGGGGCAATACTCACTACGTTGAGGAAATTGCCCGACGTTTCGCCTTTGGTCCACAGTCGCTGTTTAGTGCGCGAGAAGAAGGTGACTTTGCCGCTTTCGAGGGTTTTGTCTAAGGCTTCCGGGTTCATATAGCCCAGCATTAGCACTTCGCCGGATACCGCGTGTTGCACAATCACCGGCATCAGACCGTCGGTTTTTTCCCAGTCCAGTTCGCGACGTTGTTGTTCTGTTAACATATCCTGATCTCCACGCCCTGTGTTGCCAGGTACGCTTTTAATTCGCCAATATTGATTATTTGTTTGTGGAATACGGAAGCTGCCAGCGCGCCGTCAACGTCGGCATCACGGAAGGCTTCCAGGAAGTGTTCCATGGTGCCCGCGCCACCGGAAGCAATCAGCGGGACGTGGCAAACTTCACGCACTTTTTTCAGCTGTTCGAGGTCGTAACCGTTACGCACGCCGTCCTGATTCATCATGTTGAGGACGATTTCTCCGGCACCGCGTTTTTGCACTTCCTGTACCCAGTCGAGCGTTTCCCACTGAGTGACGCGGGTGCGGCTTTCATCGCCGGTATATTGATTCACATGATATTTACCGGTTTCGGCGTCGTACCAGGTATCAATGCCGACCACAATACACTGCACGCCAAAGCGATCCGCCAGGCGAGTAATTAACGTCGGGTCCGCCAGCGCAGGAGAGTTGATGGAGATTTTATCCGCGCCAAAGGAAAGAATTTTCGCGGCATCTTCCAGAGACTTAATCCCACCCGCCACACAAAACGGAATGTCGATCACTTCCGCCACGCGAGACACCCAGCTTTTATCTACCACACGGCCATCGCTGGAAGCGGTGATATCGTAGAACACCAGTTCGTCTGCACCTTCTTCGGCGTAGCGTTTTGCCAGCGGCACGATATCGCCAATGATTTCATGGTTGCGAAACTGTACGCCTTTCACCACCTGACCATCACGAACGTCGAGACACGGAATTATGCGTTTTGCCAGCATGCGATAGCCTCCTTCACGGTGAATTTACCTTCCAGTAATGCCCGACCAACTATTACGCCGCGCACGCCAGTGCCACGTAGGGCAGCAACATCGTTAATGTCGCCAATGCCGCCGGAGGACTGAAACGCCACCTGCGGATATCTGGCGCACACTTCTTCATATAAAGAAACGTTAGAGCCTGCCAGCGTGCCGTCGCGCGAGATATCGGTACACAACACATGTTTCAGGCCGACGGGCAGATAGGTTTCCACCAGTTGTTCCAGTGAAACGCCTGAGTTCTCTTGCCAGCCGCTCACCGCCACCTGCTTGTTGCCTTGCTCGTCAATACGGACATCCAGCGCCAGCACTAAGGCATCGGCACCGAAGCGTTCAAACCAGCCTTTCACCATTTCTGGTGATTTCACCGCGGTGGAGCCGACCACTACGCGCGCAACGCCCGCTTCCAGTAACGCCGCCACGTCTTCTTCGCTACGCACGCCGCCGCCAACCTGCACCGGGACGTTAACGCCCGCGACCAGGGTTTTAATCAGCGGGATTTGACGTTTTGCCGGATCTTTTGCCCCGGTCAGATCCACCAGGTGCAGCACTTCGGCACCCTGCGCGGCGTAATCCTGTAAGCGCGGCAGCGGGTTGTTACCGTAATCGCGTTGTTTGCCGTAATCGCCCTGATGGAGACGCACCACAGTGCCGTCGATTAAATCTAATGCCGGAATAATCATCACATCTCCAGGAAGTTTTTCAGCAACTTAGCGCCAGCGGCACCAGAACGCTCCGGGTGGAACTGCACGCCGTAGAAGTTATCTTTTTGTACCGCCGCGGTGAACGGTTCGCCGTAATTACACTGGGCGATGGTCCACGGATTGACTGGCATTGCGTAGCTGTGAACAAAGTAAAAGTACGCGCCGTCTTCAATCCCCTGAAACAGGCGGTTGCCTGCCTGCGGATAAACGCGGTTCCAGCCCATATGCGGCAGTGGCAGACCAAAGTCGGTCATTTTCGGCACGTCTTCGTCGATGATGCCCAGCAAGTCGATGCCGTTGCTTTCTTCGCTGCGCCGCCCCAGAAGTTGCATCCCTAAGCAGATGCCCAGCACCGGTTGGGTACAGGCTTTGATGAGATCAAACAGCTCGCGCTCACGCACCTGATCCATCGCTGCTTGTGCGGTGCCGACGCCGGGTAAAAACAGTTTATCGGCCAGCAACACAACGTCCGGGTCACGGCTGACTTTGGGTTCATAACCGTGGCGCGCAATGGCAGACTTCACCGAGTTCAGGTTGGCGCAGCCAGTATCAAGGATCACCACGTTCATTACAGCACTCCTTTCGACGAGGGCAGGGTGTCGCCTTCCACGCGGATGGCCTGGCGCAGGGTGCGACCAAAGGCTTTAAAGAGACTCTCAACACGGTGGTGATCGTTTTTACCTTTGGTTTTCAGGTGTAGCGTCACGCCCATGGTGTATGAGAGCGAACGGAAGAAGTGCTCGATCATTTCGGTGCTGAGATCGCCCACGCGCTGGTAGGTAAACTCGGCTTTATATTCCAGGTGCGGGCGACCAGAGATATCCAGCGCGCAGCGGGCAAGGCATTCGTCCATCGGCAGTACAAAACCAAAGCGGCAAATACCGCGTTTGTCGCCAAGAGCAATTTTTAATGCTTCGCCCAGCGCCAGGCCGGTATCTTCGACGGTGTGGTGATCGTCGATATAGAGGTCGCCTTTGACATTGATTTCCATGCGGAAACCGCCGTGGGTGGCGATCTGATCCAGCATGTGATCAAAGAAGCCAACGCCGGTGTTAATCTTGCTGCCACCTTCGCGATCCAGCCACACCTGGACGTCAATCTGCGTCTCTTTGGTGTTGCGCACTACATGGGCGTAACGGTCTCGTTTAGTGAGTTGCTCGCCAATCATTGGCCAGTTCAGGGTTTCGCGGTCGTAGCGTAAACCATTAATGCCCATGTTTTCCGCCAGTTGAATGTCGGTCGCGCGATCGCCAATTACATAACTGTTGGCACGATCCATCGCTTGCTCAGCCAGATAACCCTCCACCAGTTTTACTTTCGGCTTACGGCAGTCGCACTCATCGGCGGGCAGGTGCGGACAAATCAGCACTTCATCAAACTGCACGCCTTGCGAGGTGAAGATCTGCATCATCAGGTTGTGCGGGCCATCAAAATCCGCTTGCGGGAAACTTTGTGTTCCCAGACCATCCTGATTAGTGATCATCACCAGCTTGTAGCCCGCTTTTTGCAGCTTCAGCAATTCCGGGATCACGCCCGGTTCAAAGGCGAGTTTGTCAAAACGGTCCACCTGAAAATCACTCGGCGGTTCGCTAATCAGGGTTCCATCGCGATCGATAAAAAGATACTTCTGACTCATCAAACTTGCTCCGCACGTAAGGCGTCAATGACGCGCTGGCTTTCTTCACGGGTTCCGACGGTAATTCGCAGGCAGCCGCTTAAAGAGGGTTGTTTATTCTGATCACGTAAGATAATGCCCTGATCCCACAAAGATTTAAACACTGCACTGGAGGCTTTAAAGCGCGCCAGAATGTAGTTGGTTTCAGAGTCGAAAACCTGCTCCACGCAGGGGATCTCTTTCAGTGCGGCAATCAGGTATTCGCGTTCTGTAATAATTTGCGCCACCCGTTCGCGCATGGCGACGATTCCCTGCGGGCTTAACGCCTGTGCGGCAATGTCGGCAACCGGCGTCGAGAGCGGGTAGGGGGCGATCACTTTCATCAGCAGGTTGATGACTTCTTCGTTTGCCAGCGTAAATCCGCAACGAAGCCCCGCCAACGCGAAGGCTTTCGAAAGGGTACGCAAAATCGCCAGGTGCGGATATTCCGCCAGCCAGCCAGCTAACGATGCCTGCGGGCAAAACTCGATATAAGCTTCATCGGCAACCACAATCGCCTTACCGCGGGTTAACTCCAGCAGGGTGCGAAAATCCTGCGGGTTGATCAGTTGCCCGGTGGGGTTGTTGGGGCTGCAAACATAGACCACTTTTACGCCGTCCAGCTTGTCGGAAATGCCCTGTAAGTCCAGTTGCCAGTTGTTCAGCGTCGGCACTGTGCGGCACTCGACGCCAATGGTTTCGGCGCTGACGCTGTACATGCCGTACGTTGGCGGGCAGTAGAGGATGGTGTCTTTACCCGGTTCGCAAAAAGCGCGAATCAGCAGTTCAATACCTTCGTCCGCGCCACGGCTGACCAACACCTGCTCCGGTTTTACGCCTGCATATTGCGCGTAATTTTCAATCACCGCTTTCGGCTGGCATTCCGGGTAGCGGTTGAGCGTTTGTTGAGTGAGCTGGAACTCCACGGCTGTGGGGTATTCGTTGGCGTTCAGCCAGACGTCGCCGTTACCGCCCAGACGACGCGCTGACTGATACGGCGTCAGGTTGCGGACGTTTTCACGCGCTAAATCGGTAATAGTCACGGTGTTCATGCTTGCTCCTTAAGGGCGTTAACACGCAAAGTAACGGCATTTTTGTGGGCAGTCAGGCGCTCGGCGGCGGCCAGTGTTTCAATGGTCGAAGCCAGCGCGGAGAAACCTTCTTTCGAGAGTTCCTGCACGGTCATGCGCTTCTGGAAATCTGCCAGTCCGAGGCTGGAACAGGTGGCGGTGTAACCGTAAGTCGGCAGAACGTGGTTGGTGCCGGAGGCGTAGTCGCCTGCCGATTCCGGTGACCAGTCACCAAGAAATACCGAACCGGCGCTGGTGATGCCATCGACCAGTTCGCGGGCGTTGCGGGTCTGAATGATCAGGTGCTCCGGGCCGTACTGGTTGGAGATCTCCACGCACTGCGCTAAATCTTTAGTCACGATCAGGCGGCTGGCGTTCAGTGCCTGGCGGCCGGTTTCGGCACGCGGCAGTTCTGCCAGTTGGCGTTCGACGGCCTCGGCAACGCGACGTGCCATATCGGCGTCGGGGGTCAGTAAAATTACCTGTGAGTCAGGGCCGTGTTCAGCCTGAGAAAGCAAATCAGAAGCCACAAAATCCGGCGTAGCGCCGCTGTCAGCAATCACCAGCACTTCCGACGGGCCTGCGGGCATATCGATCGCCGCACCGTCCAGACGCTGGCTTACCTGGCGTTTTGCTTCGGTGACAAAGGCGTTACCCGGCCCGAAGATTTTGTCCACTTTCGGCACAGATTCCGTACCAAACGCCAGCGCGGCAATGGCCTGTGCGCCGCCGACGTTAAACACGTCCCGCACACCGCACAGCTGCGCCGCATAAAGGATCTCATCGGCAATCGGCGGCGGTGAGCACAGCACCACTTTTTTACAGCCCGCAATACGCGCCGGAGTTGCCAGCATTAATACCGTTGAGAAGAGCGGGGCGGAGCCGCCAGGAATATACAAACCCACTGAAGCCACCGGGCGCGTGACCTGCTGGCAACGCACGCCTGGCTGCGTTTCTACATCTACTGGCGGCAGTTTTTGCGCAGTGTGGAAGGTTTCAATATTCTTTACTGCCACCGCCATCGCCTGTTTTAGCTCGTCGCTCAGGCGTTCGCTGGCGGCGGCGATCTCCTCAGCAGACACCTTCAGCGCGGTAACCGTGGTTTTATCAAACTTCGCGCTGTATTCACGCAGGGCCTCATCGCCACGCATTTTCACGTTATCGAGAATATCGTTAACGGTGCGGGTAATGCTTTCAGAAGCGGAGATCGCCGGGCGCATTAACAGCTGGCGTTGTTGCTCCGCAGTACAGCTATTCCAGTCAATGATTGTGTTAAAGCTCATAGCGATCACTCCATCATCTTCTCAATCGGCAGGACCAGGATTGAACTGGCACCCAGCGCTTTCAGTTTTTCCATCGTTTCCCAGAACAGGGTTTCGCTACTCACCATGTGCATCGCTACGCGCTGTTGATCACCCGCCAGCGGCAGAATAGTTGGGCGTTCGGCACCTGGCAGCAGGGCGATGACTTCATCCAGGCGTTCGGTCGGTGCGTGCATCATGATGTATTTTGATTCGCGCGCCTGGATCACACCCTGAATACGGGTCAGCAGTTTGTCGATCAGTTGCTGTTTAGATTCTTCCATTTCGCCATCGCGCTGGATCAGGCAGGCTTTCGAGCGGTAGATAACTTCGACTTCGCGCAGGCCGTTAGCTTCCAGCGTGGCACCGGTGGAAACCAGATCGCAAATCGCATCCGCCAGTCCGGCGCGCGGCGCAACTTCGACAGAACCGTTCAGTAAGCAGGATTTAAAAGAGATACCTTTCTGGTCGAGATAACGCTTGAGCAGGTGAGGATAAGAGGTGGCGATACGTTTACCGTTTAAGGAGAGCGGACCGTCCCAGGCTTCATCAACCGGCGTTGCCAGCGAAAGGCGGCAGCCGCCGAAATCCAGACGACGCAAGGTAAAGTAGCGCGGATCTTCACCCTGGGCGCGGCGGTTAAGCAGCTCTTCTTCCAGCACGTTTTCGCCGATAATCCCAAGGTCTACCACGCCGTCCATTACCAGACCGGGAATGTCATCGTCACGCACGCGCAGAATATCAATCGGCATGTTTTCTGCCATCGCGATCAGGCGCTGGGTGTGAAGATTGATTTTAATGCCACAGCGCGCCAGTAATTCGCGTGAGTCATCACTTAAACGGCCGGATTTCTGCATAGCTATGCGTAAACGAGTGTTGTCTGTCATTTTCTTATTCCTCTTTAAACCTGTCTGAACCGTTAACAACCGCGCAATAAAAAAGCCCCCGGAAGATGATCTTCCGGGGGCTTTCTCATGCGTTCATGCACCACTGGAAGATCCAAACGTCTTCCAGCACACATCGCCTGAAAGACTAGTCAGGATGATGGTGATGATGGTGGTGTTTAAATTGAACGCGTGTCATAAAAGTCTCTGTGAATGTTTATTCAACTGATGTCTTTTAACCTAAACCACTTTCACGTTAGAAAGCAAGGGCTTTTTTATATATTTTATGGCGATGGATTTGTTTAATGAATGAGCGGGGAAAGGAGGGGGCTAAGAGGACTGTCCTCTAACTTGACAGCACCAAAAAGAGCAAAGTCTGATTTTTCGTCTCGCTGGCAATGTCTTGATCTACAAACTAATTAATAAATAGTTAATTAACAGCCATCATTGTACAATGAACTGTACAAAAGAGGAGATTTACATGCGTACAATTAGCTACAGCGAAGCGCGTCAGAATTTGTCGGCAACAATGATGAAAGCCGTTGAAGATCATGCCCCGATCCTTATTACTCGTCAGAATGGAGAGGCTTGTGTTCTGATGTCACTCGAAGAATACAACTCCCTGGAGGAGACGGCTTATCTACTGCGTTCCCCCGCTAACGCCCGGAGATTGATGGACTCAATCGATAGCCTGAAATCTGGCAAAGGAACGGAAAAGGACATCATTGAGTGAAACTAATCTGGTCTGAGGAATCATGGGATGATTATCTGTACTGGCAGGAAACAGATAAGCGAATTGTTAAAAAGATCAATGAACTTATCAAAGATACCCGCAGAACGCCATTTGAAGGTAAGGGGAAGCCAGAACCCCTGAAACATAATTTGTCAGGTTTCTGGTCCCGACGCATTACAGAGGAGCACCGTCTGGTATACGCAGTTACCGACGATTCACTGCTCATTGCAGCATGTCGTTATCATTATTGAACAGATTCATTCATAGAATGAATTGTCAGTTTTGATACGCTAGCGTAGCCTTATAGATCTAAGGTGTATCAGGAGATAACGGATGAAAAAGGTCGCAATTGTCGGGTTAGGGTGGTTAGGCATGCCGCTGGCGATGTCACTTTCAGCGCGAGGCTGGCAAGTCACCGGGAGTAAAACCACACAAGATGGTGTCGAAGCGGCCCGAATGAGTGGCATTGATAGCTATCTGCTTCGCATGGAGCCTGAGTTAGTTTGCGATTCTGACGATCTGGATGCCCTGATGGACGCCGATGCGCTGGTCATTACGCTTCCGGCACGTCGTAGCGGCCCCGGCGATGAGTTCTATTTACAAGCGGTACAAGAGTTAGTGGATAGCGCGCTGGCCCATCGTATTCCCCGCATTATTTTTACCAGCTCAACATCAGTCTATGGCGACGCGCAAGGCACGGTGAAAGAAACTACCCCGCGTAATCCAGTAACCAACAGTGGACGAGTATTAGAAGAGCTCGAAGACTGGCTGCACAATTTACCCGGTACTTCGGTCGATATTCTGCGTCTTGCGGGCCTGGTCGGACCGGGGCGTCATCCCGGACGCTTCTTTGCCGGAAAAACCGCGCCTGATGGTGAACATGGTGTTAATTTAGTCCATTTAGAAGATGTTATTGGCGCTATCACTTTGTTGTTACAGGCACCTAAAGGCGGACACATCTATAATATATGTGCGCCAGCTCACCCTGCGCGTAATATTTTCTATCCGCAGATGGCCCGTTTACTGGGGCTGGAACCTCCGCAGTTCAGAAATAGTCTGGACAGCGGCAAAGGTAAGATTATTGATGGCAGTCGGATTTGTAATGAACTGGGATTTGAATACCAGTATCCCGATCCGCTGGTAATGCCGCTGGAGTAAACGATCACGCCAGCAGGACGCCGCATGCACTGCAAGGGGGCGTGTATGAAACCACTGCTGGATGTGTTGATGATCCTCGATGCCTTAGAAAAAGAAGGCAGTTTTGCGGCGGCGTCGGCCAAACTCTATAAGACGCCGTCTGCTCTGAGTTACACCGTTCACAAGCTGGAAAGCGACCTTAATATTCAATTGCTTGATCGTAGCGGACACCGTGCTAAATTCACCCGCACCGGAAAAATGTTATTAGAGAAAGGGCGGGAAGTTCTGCATACCGTGCGAGAACTGGAAAAGCAGGCTATCAAACTGCATGAAGGCTGGGAAAACGAGCTGGTGATTGGCGTGGACGACACGTTTCCTTTTTCTCTGCTTGCGCCACTCATTGAAGCTTTCTATCAACATCATAGCGTGACGCGCCTGAAGTTTATCAATGGCGTACTCGGTGGTTCCTGGGATGCCCTGACTCAGGGGCGAGCGGATATTATTGTTGGCGCGATGCATGAGCCACCATCTTCCAGTGAGTTTGGTTTTTCACGGTTGGGCGATCTGGAACAAGTCTTTGCGGTCGCGCCTCATCATCCGTTAGCCCTGGAAGAAGAACCGTTAAACCGTCGTATCATTAAGCGATATCGGGCGATTGTGGTGGGGGACACTGCGCAGGCCGGCGCTTCTACGGCCTCACAACTTCTCGACGAACAAGAAGCCATTACCGTTTTCGATTTTAAAACCAAGCTGGAGCTGCAAATTAGCGGCCTCGGCTGCGGCTATTTACCCCGTTATCTGGCGCAACGTTTTCTCGATAGTGGCGCGTTAATCGAGAAGAAAGTGGTCGCCCAAACTCTCTTTGAACCCGTCTGGATTGGCTGGAACGAACAGACCGCAGGACTTGCCAGTGGCTGGTGGCGGGATGAAATTTTAGCAAATAGTGCGATCGCCGGTGTTTATGCAAAATCTGATGACGGAAAATCAGCCATTTAAAGAAAAATTATTATGACAAGCCTCTCATTCTCTTGTCATTTCCCCCCCATTTAGGCACAATGCGCCGCTGTCAAAAAATGACTAATAACCGACGTTTCATCAGCGTCGGTTATTTTTTGCTTCAAACCAATCATTCATACCAAGAGGCCGGGCTTCGTACCGGATAGATATTTACTAAAAATCGACAGTTGTTGTCGCTGAGGAATCCAAAAAAATGGGGCAATTTTTTGCTTACGCGACGGTTATCACCGTAAAGGAGAATGACCATGTCGCATAACGTTACTCCAAACACCTCTCGCGTGGAATTGCGTAAAACGCTTACGTTAGTTCCGGTTGTAATGATGGGTCTTGCCTATATGCAGCCGATGACGCTGTTTGATACATTTGGTATCGTTTCAGGCCTCACGGATGGTCATGTGCCGACAGCCTATGCGTTCGCATTGATTGCGATCCTGTTTACGGCTCTGAGCTACGGGAAGCTGGTTCGCCGCTATCCTTCTGCTGGCTCTGCATACACTTACGCCCAGAAATCCATTAGCCCGACTGTCGGCTTTATGGTGGGTTGGTCTTCTCTGCTCGACTATCTGTTCGCGCCGATGATCAACATTCTGCTGGCGAAAATCTATTTTGAAGCTCTGGTGCCTTCCATCCCATCGTGGATGTTTGTGGTGGCGCTGGTGGCCTTTATGACCGCCTTTAACCTGCGTAGTCTGAAATCCGTAGCGAACTTCAACACTGTAATCGTCGTGTTGCAGGTAGTGCTGATCGCGGTGATCCTGGGCATGGTTGTTTATGGCGTATTTGAAGGTGAAGGCGCGGGTACGCTGGCGAGCACTCGTCCGTTCTGGTCTGGCGATGCGCATGTTATCCCGATGATTACCGGGGCGACAATCTTGTGCTTCTCCTTTACCGGCTTTGACGGCATTAGCAACCTGTCGGAAGAAACCAAAGATGCAGAGCGCGTGATCCCGCGCGCAATTTTCCTGACCGCGCTGATTGGCGGCATGATCTTCATCTTTGCAACTTACTTCCTGCAGCTGTACTTCCCGGATATCTCTCGCTTTAAAGATCCGGATGCGTCACAGCCTGAAATCATGCTGTACGTTGCGGGTAAAGCGTTCCAGGTTGGCGCGCTGATCTTCTCCACCATTACCGTACTGGCGTCCGGTATGGCGGCGCACGCAGGCGTAGCGCGTCTGATGTACGTAATGGGTCGTGACGGCGTGTTCCCGAAAAGCTTCTTCGGTTATGTACACCCGAAATGGCGTACTCCGGCGATGAACATCATCCTGGTTGGCGCGATTGCTCTGCTGGCAATCAACTTCGACCTGGTAATGGCTACGGCGCTGATTAACTTTGGTGCGCTGGTGGCGTTCACCTTCGTTAACCTGTCGGTTATTTCGCAGTTCTGGATCCGTGAGAAGCGTAACAAGACGCTGAAAGATCACTTCCAGTATCTGTTCCTGCCGATGTGTGGTGCGCTGACCGTTGGTGCGCTGTGGGTTAACCTGGAAGAAAGCTCAATGGTTCTGGGTCTGATCTGGGCTGCTATCGGTCTGATTTACCTGGCTTGCGTCACCAAGAGCTTCCGTAACCCGGTTCCGCAGTACGAAGACGTAGCATAATCATCTTTTCTAATAATAAACCGGAGTCGAATGAATATTTGGCTCCGGTTTTTTTATTCTTTTTTATCGACATCCTCATTAATAACCATTTGTTCTAATTTAGAGAATTTGGTTATTGGTCTGCATTCCACCAGTCATGAATAATTTCCCCATTAACATTCATCTGGTTAATTAATTTATGTTTTCAATGATATTAAGCGGGCTAATTTGTGGTGCTCTGCTGGGATTTGTCATGCAGCGTGGGCGTTTTTGCCTGACAGGTGGTTTTCGCGATATGTATATCGCGAAAAATAATCGCATGTTTTACGCCTTGCTGATTGCAATTTCGGTACAAAGCGTGGGGGTTTTGCGTTAATTCAGGCGGGCCTACTGACTTACGAAGCCGGGGCGTTCCCGTGGCTTGGTACTGTTATAGGTGGGTATCTTTTCGGGCTGGGAATTGTTCTGGCGGGTGGATGTGCCACCGGGACCTGGTATCGCGCGGGTGAGGGATTGATCGGCAGTTGGATCGCGCTTTTCACTTATATGGTGATGAGTGCGGTGATGCGTTCTCCACACGCCAGTGGTTTAAATCAAACCTTGCAGCACTACAGTACTGAACATAACTCTATTGCTGAGACTTTTAATTTGTCTGTGTGGCCGTTGGTTACCGTTTTGCTGGTGATAACGCTCTGGGTGGTGATGAAAGAGTTGAAGAAGCCAAAACTCAAAGTCGCGACCTTACCGCCGCGCCGAACCGGGATCGCTCATATTCTGTTTGAAAAACGCTGGCATCCCTTTGTCACTGCTGTACTCATCGGTTTGATTGCGCTTTTAGCCTGGCCCCTGAGTGAAGCAACCGGACGCATGTTTGGGTTAGGAATCACTTCCCCAACGGCCAATATTCTGCAATTTCTGGTCGCGGGTGACGTGAAATACATTAACTGGGGCGTTTTCCTGGTGTTAGGGATCTTCGTGGGGTCATTTATTGCAGCCAAAGCGAGCCGTGAGTTCCGCGTTCGCGCTGCTGATGCACAAACAACATTACGTAGCGGGTTAGGTGGTGTACTGATGGGCTTCGGTGCCAGCATTGCAGGTGGTTGCTCTATCGGTAATGGACTGGTCATGACTGCAATGATGACCTGGCAGGGCTGGATTGGCCTTGTATTTATGATTCTCGGAGTCTGGACTGCGTCCTGGCTTGTGTATGTTCGACCGCAGCGTAAGGCACGACTGGCAACTGCTGCGGCAAATTAAGTAAGGTGTAAAGATGGCGATTAAAAAGCTGGATGTGGTGACGCAGGTCTGTCCGTTTCCATTCATAGAAGCAAAAGCAGCACTGGCAGAAATGGCCAGCGGCGATGAGTTGGTAATTGAGTTTGATTGCACCCAGGCAACTGAAGCAATCCCACAGTGGGCGGCAGAAGAAGGGCATGCCATCACCGATTATCAGCAGATTGGCGATGCAGCGTGGAGCATCACCGTTCAAAAAGCCTGACTCAAAATTGTCCTCCGCCGTACCAGCGGCGGAGGCTTCACATTAGACAATCTCTTCCGCGTACTGCCAAAGCGCTTTTAACAGCGCCACTTTTTCTTTATCGTCGGCATACTGCTGCGCCAGCATCTGAATCTCTTCTGCATAGCCTTGTAAAAACTCTGGCGTGAAGATCTGGCGGCGGTGCTCCAGCCAGCGTTGCTGCTCGGCATAATCCAGCGTCCCCGGGAAGTTGCGCGCCCGATAATTGAACAACAGCTTTTCAATTCGTTTATCAACAAAAGTGATATCCAGTGCCGGTAAATTACGCGGCTCGGTTTCCAGCACAATTTTCATTGCTGCACGATCGGCGTCACTGAAAAAGCCATTATAAAGCTGTGCATCCACATTATGTGAAGGTGTAAACGGTTCGGCTTCCGCGAATATCGCTACCACTTTTTCACGCACTTGCGGATTTTCACGCAGAATTTTTAGGTTATCGAGGCAATGCTGACGATTAATTCCCAGTCGGTCGGCATCTTCCGGGCGTAGCGTATTCGCCTGGGCCAGCACCGGACATTTATTGATATGCACCAGTTTAACCGGAACGGCGGCGTTATCGCCAAGATCGGCTTTTGCGGTATATAAACGCTCGCGCAATGTGTCGCTATCCAGCTCCAGTAATGGCGAAATGTCTCCTGCCAAATCCACCATAATTACGGCATTGCGATTTTCAGGATGCCACGCCAGCGGTGCCACCCAGCTGGTATTGCCACGCCATGCCCCAAACATTCCGGAAACGTGAACCAGGGGTTTCATCTGCGGAACATCAATCAACGCCATCAGTTTGTGTTTATTGCGATGGGTAAAGAGATAATCAAACAGGCGTGGCTGACGCGTTTTTACCAGCTTTGCCATCGCAATAGTGGCGTACACATCAGCCATCGCATCGTGGGCGTTGCTATGTTCAATACCATTCGCTTTGGTTAAATGCTCAAGGCGAAAGCTCGGTAGACCGTCATCATTTTCAGGCCAGTTTATTCCTTCCGGGCGCAGGGCATAACAGGCACGCATAACATCCAGTAAATCCCAGCGCGAGTTATCATGCTGCCAGCTCCAGGCGTAAGGATCGTAGAAATTACGATAAAAAACGTTGCGTGTGACTTCGTCGTCGAAACGCACATTGTTGTAGCCCAGAATACAGGTCTTCGGTACGGTAAAAAGCGAGTGAATACGGGCGGCAAACGCGGCTTCGTTTTCTCCTTTCGCCCGTGCTTCCTGCGGGGTAATACCGGTAATTAATACTGCTCCAGGCTGGGGTAAATAGTCATCCGCGGGCTTGCAGTAAAAGACTTCGGGTTCGCCGATGACATTGAATTCGCTATCGGTGCGAATGGCTGCGAACTGTGCAGGGCGATCTAACGCGGGGTGCGTGCCAAAGGTTTCGTAATCGTGAAAGAGGAAGGTAGGTTGTTTATCTGTGTCTGTCATTGTCTAGCATTGTCCACTGTAGTTAATTAACTGTCTGTTATAACTCGAAAAACAACCATTTTTTCACCTGAGTATGTCTACGAACGTCAAATATAGTTGTTTACTGTGCGCTGTTGTCCATGTGATATTGTGTACCAGATGTGTACCAAACCATTATTTCTGAGCGTACCAAATATTATTTATGGCTATAAGCGACACAAAACTGCGTACTATTTATGGTAAACCATATTCGGGCCCACAAGAAGTGGCTGATGCCGATGGCCTCAGCGTACGAATTTCACCGAAGGGGGTCATCCAGTTCCAGTACCGCTATCGCTGGCATGGCAAGCCTAATCGACTTGGGCTTGGTCGATACCCATCCCTGTCTTTGAAGGATGCCAGACAGATCACTGCTGACTTGCGAAAGCTCTATTTCTCAGGAACGGATCCACGCACTTATTTTGAAGAGAAGGTGGAGAACTCCATGACGGTCGCCCAGTGTCTCGACTACTGGTTCGACAACTACGTCTCTACAACTCTCAGAGAAAAGACCCAGGCACTTTACCGATCAACGGTTATGAAGCGCATGCATGACGCCTTTCCTAATCGTCCGGCATCTTCTATCACGGTTAAGCAATGGGTTGACCTGCTTACCGAAGAAGAAAGAGATAATCCACGCCGAGCAAGGCAGGTGCTAAGTCAACTAAGGTCAGCAATAAGTTGGTGCATGCGGCGTCAGTTGATAGATAGTTGCGCAATTATGAGCATCCAACCAAGGGACTTCGGCTCCAGCGCTGAGGTAGGGGATCGGGTACTGTCGTATCACGAACTGGCTAAGATTTGGCTTGCTATTGAAAGAAGCCGTGCGTCTACGTCAAATAAGCTACTTCATCAGATGCTTATGATGTGGGGGGCGAGGCTCTCAGAGCTTAGGCTGGCAAAAAAGACAGAATTTGACCTGCTGGAAAACGTATGGACCGTACCGAAAGAGCATAGCAAGATGGGTAATGTTATCCGCCGTCCAATCTTCGAACAAATTAAGCCTTTCCTCGAAAAGGCCATGACAACGTACAATGATGTTCTTTTCCCTGGAGAAGACATAAAAAAACCGATCAGCATCGCTGCAGCCAACCGATTCGTAAATAGAATAAGGGGAGGGATGGATCTAGGTTACTGGCGAACACACGATTTCAGAAGAACGCTTGTTACACGTCTGTCCGAGATGAATGTCGAGCCTCATGTTACTGAGCGAATGCTCGTGACCTGCTCCCCGTTGATTAGTACACCCCGATGTTAGTAATGTCTTCATAAGCCACATGAGGACATCCCCATGAAGAAGCGTTTTTCCGACGAACAGATCATCAGTATTCTCCGCGAAGCCGAAGCTGGGGTACCCGCCCGTGAACTCTGCCGCAAGCATGCCATTTCCGATGCCACGTTTTACACCTGGCGTAAGAAGTATGGCGGTATGGAGGTGCCTGAAGTTAAGCGCCTGAAGTCGCTTGAGGAAGAGAACGCCAGACTCAAGAAGCTGCTTGCCGAAGCCATGCTGGAAAAAGAGGCGCTTCAGGTGGCTCTTGGGCGAAAGTACTGACGACAGACCAGAAGCGGGAAGCCGTGATGTTGATGTGTGATGCGACCGGTCTGTCGCAACGTCGTGCCTGCAGGCTTACAGGTTTATCCCTGTCGACCTGCCGCTATGAGGCTCACCGTCCGGCTGCTGATGCGCATTTATCAGGGCGCATCACTGAGCTGGCACTGGAGCGCAGGCGTTTTGGCTACCGTCGTATTTGGCAGTTGCTGCGCCGTGAAGTGCTTCATGTTAATCATAAGCGCGTGTACCGGCTTTATCACCTCAGTGGCCTGGGCGTAAAACGCAGAAGACGTCGTAAAGGGCTGGCAACAGAACGTCTGCCGCTGCTCCGTCCGGCGGCGCCCAATCTGACCTGGTCGATGGATTTCGTCATGGACGCACTTTCCACCGGTCGCAGGATCAAGTGTCTTACCTGCGTCGATGATTTCACAAAGGAATGCCTGACGGTCACTGTTGCCTTTGGGATTTCAGGCGTTCAGGTCACGCGTATTCTGGACAGCATTGCACTGTTTCGAGGCTATCCGGCGACGATAAGAACTGACCAGGGGCCGGAGTTCACTTGCCGTGCACTGGATCAATGGGCCTTTGAGCATGGTGTTGAGTTGCGCTTAATCCAGCCGGGCAAGCCAACGCAGAACGGATTTATTGAGAGCTTTAACGGACGATTTCGCGATGAATGTTTGAATGAGCACTGGTTCAGCGATATCGTTCATGCCAGGAAAATTATTAATGACTGGCGGCAGGATTATAACGAATGCCGCCCGCACTCCACGCTGAATTATCAGACACCGTCTGAATTTGCAGCGGGCTGGAGAAAGGGTCATTCTGAGAATGAAGATTCCGACGTTACTAACTGAGTGTTGTATCTAATCGTGGGGGCAGGTCAAAGTTACTAAAATCATAAATACTAAAGGGCAAAGATATGTTGGAGAACTAACTTTAGATCTGCAAAGAATAAGCATACCAAATGCTGTTGTTACCTCAAATTATGCTAAGCCTGATAATGCTTTTTTCCGAGGCATATACGTAGGGACAGCATACGATTTTTGTGAAATGTTGAGAATAAAGTCCTTGGGGTTTAATACCGTTATTCATTACTGCTATTTTGATAATAATGGTACTGTCGACATGGACGGAACCATGCCCAAGCTTCTCAATAATTGCCTATCTGCTGGATTGAACGTGGTTATTAATACAAATATTGAATCTAGTCATGGTCAAGGAACTGTTGCAGAGATTGTTGGTCGGTGTGACAGTTTTTCAAACTGCATTGGATATAGCGTAGTTGACGAACCAGCCAGTAGAGGAATCAGCGTTGCCGATCAGGACCAAATGATTGCAACACTGAGAGAACTTACGAGTAAAAAGCTTTTTTCAGTAGATTACATGTGGGTCAATACTCCTTGGGAATATAAATTCTCAAGGAATTATGACGTTTTTCTTGTCAATAGCTACAGCATGTACTATTCATCAGGCTCTCTTCAAGAGAGGGTTGATAAAGATCTTGGTAAAATGAGGACTGATATTGGTGGATGCATGATGGTAACTGGTTCTGCGCGAATCATTCCTGTCGTGCAAACTTTTTCTCAATTCGAAACAAATCCAGTGGAGGGTATAAATGGGTCATATTGTTTTGATGTTGATCAGATTGTATCTGCCGCCCGAGTTTTCGGAAAAACAGGCAATGGAGATTTCGCAGCATTCTGCTGGGACAATGGCTTCACCACTACGCTCGCAAAAGAAGTAAAGTACCAAACATTAGTAAAAGAACTTGTAAATCATGCTGATAAAGGTGAAATCTATAGAACCGAGCCTATTCTATTTGGAGGGGTTGGAGGATATCCAGGACGGGTTCAATACCCTTTAGGGTGCTTAAATGCTATACAAACATATAAAGATCCCCTTAATACAATTGATAATTGGATTGGTGGAGGCGCAGCTCCTGTAAGATTAATGACAGGGTCGTCAGAAACCCCACTGAGAACAACACTACCTGGGGTCGACACATCTGGAATAGGTTTTAATAAGACATTTAGCAGACTTGTTACAACTAAAAGTTTATTAAAATATTTCACTGGATTCGCAGTATTTGAGAATTATGGGAATCCCTTACTAAAACCAGCATCATTTGAAGTGTACTCAACTACAGATGGTGGTTATACAGAAACCCTTAGATATACTATAGGAGTAACTGCCGGATCTTCATTTAGGTTTTCAGGCCTCATGACCAATAGCTATGATGGTATAGGTGATTGCGCCGTATTCGCACTATCAGTAGATCCAAGTGATGCACTGGATAATTATAGACGGATTATATATGGATTATTTATAAGTTCAAACTGGTAGAGTAACTAACAAATAGTTAAGGTTAAATCAGATATCTAGAGCAAGCTATTAGGGCATCACTGACATAGGCCTACACATAAGTACTTAAAAAGCCATATGATGAATTTCGTCTCAAATATTAGAAGACATTAATTAACATATGCGCTCATAGGCAAGTGTAGGCCTCTATCTGTTATTTATATCTTAAACATAATTTCATTTTACATTTCATCTTGATTTATAAATGACTATGAGTTTTATTTTTTCCTTAGTTCAAGTGTTAGGCCAGGTGGTAGCACTTGAATCGAAATGACATCACCAGTTTTTGCATTATTAATCAAAGTAGCACCTTCCCTCCAGTTCATGTTTGGGAGTGGGGTGATAACAAAATTCAAACATCCCATCACGAATAGCAAAATTGTTAAGTATATTTTGGAAAATAAAGTTGCCACTTTCCCCCTGACGCACTCAAGTAAGTAAACACATAGCAAAGAGAATATCGCAATATGTATATTTACGAAGTATCTTGAACCTTGCCCATTAATAAGTGTTGGCAATTGAGGTGCCGAGTCTGTCAATTGTGGTTTTGCCATTGAAAATATTATAATTAGCAATGGTAAAGTTGCAAATACTTTCATTCGCCACGTACCTTTAACAAAAACAAAGGCCGCACACGACAAAATCGAAACAGACAAAAAATAAGATAACAGTAAATTATCCCACCCAGCCTTTGCAATATCCCATGGGACAAATGTAAATAAAAAAATATTCGATGATATAATAGACGAAATCACATCAAAACTGAATCCTAGCGGTGCTGAGGAACGTGTGCCATTGAAAGTTAGAATTATAGAAGTTCCTTGAATTAAAGCGCAAACAATCATTAATGCGTATGGCTGACGCAAGTAGAAATTTATGAAAGATCTTACACTAATATGATCTTTACAATTATTTATAAATTTAAAGCATGAAGCTGCTAAAATGAAAATTATAAATGGGCCACTGAGCCCGGATAGCAAGATAAAGAATATATCATGAAACCTCCATGATTTTGAACTTGGATTGCGAGCTATCAGGATCATTGATACATATAATGACAAATACCAATGTGCATTTGTTATATTTGCATGAACTTCATCCAATCCAGGCATGCATAGAAAATAAATAGATAAGAAAATCCTAGTAGTCAATGTGAGGAAGTTGAATCTTTCTGTAAATAAAAACCATATAATTACTGAGCGAATCATTATGCCAAAAAAATTAGAAACAAAAGGTGCATAATCTGGATTTAATAAAGCAGTCAGACCAACTATAAATGTAGAAACAGTCTGGAAATACCCATTCCTAGGCGTTGTTAGTGAACTTAAGAATCCGTTCTCATAGGCGTCCTTATACCAGAAAACGGAATCTTCTGCCCAAAATTGTGCGTTTGTGAGTATATCCGGCCTTCTAAGCCATAGCAAAATAAATGCAATAATAAATATAGATAATTTACACCAGTTATTCATAATTAAATTATTCATTGATTTCTCCATTTGATTTATTGATTTTTTTTATATATCTTGGGCGATGCTTTGCTTCTACATAAATTCTTCCAATATATTCCCCTAAAACACCAATGCCGATTAGCTGAATTCCACCAAGGAATAATATGGAAACGAGAAGGGAAGGATAGCCTCTGACAGCATTACCAAATGCAAGTGTGTCAATAATCATCCAAGCTCCGTAAAGGAACGAAACTCCAGCAACGAGAAGACCGATGTAAGTCCAGATGCGTAATGGGAATGTAGAGAAGCTGGTTATTCCTTCAAGTGCCAAATTCCACAACTTCCACCCATTGAATTTCGTGCTGCCAGCTACACGCTCAGCACGGACATACTCAACAACATCTGTATCCCCACCAACCCAACTAAGAATACCTTTCATGAAAAGATTGCGTTCTGGCAGGAGCTTAATATTCTCCACTACCTCGCGAGACATCAGCCTGAAATCTCCAACATTTTCCTCTATCTGCGGATTGCTTATTTTATTGTGGAGCTTATAGAACCACTCAGCCGTTTTTCGCTTCAGTCTGCCATCCGTTGAGCGGTCAGATCGTTTAGCAAGCACCATATCAGCGCCTGCCTGCCATTTTTCAATCAGTTGAGGTATTACCTCAATCGGGTCTTGCAGGTCAACATCAATAGGAATAACTGCATCGCCCGTTGCATGGTCTAACCCTGCAAACAATGCTGGTTCTTTACCAAAGTTTCGTGTAAATGACAGCGGAACAACTAGCGGATCTGAAACAGCCAGAACGTTAATAATTGATTCCGTGGCGTCTTTGCTTCCGTCATTTATGAATACAATTTCGACGTCATAAGGCTTCAACTCTTCGAATTCACGTACCGTTTTATAGAAAATTGGTATCGCATCTTCTTCATTGAAGACAGGAACAACCAGAGATATTTTCATTTCGCATCCCTAAAGACAATGAACTTTGAATAGACGAAACCGCACACCAGGCTGATGGCGGAGAAGGTGATAAGAGTGATAATTGGAGGAAGCGAGCACTTATCAGCAGCCCATCCAACAGTAGCACTTAGTGTTCCCATGAACCCGACATATAACATGTAGCGCATCGTTGTAGTCGATGCTTTGAATGTGAATTTTGCATTCGCGAAGAAGCTAAAGCTCACAGCCACAACGAAACCTGCGAAGTTTGCCAGAGCCTGATTGGTATGCGCGGCATAGATACATACACCAAAAACCACCCAGTGTATAAGTGTGTTCAGCACACCAATCGAGGTGTACTTTGCAAATAGCTTTAACATTTCTTCTATCAGCTAATAATCAAAGGCATGAAGTCTATCATCCAAGTCTCAATCGATCGATGACTTGCTGTGGTTGATGAGACAAAACTGATGCACACAAAGCTTTGCACTGGATTGCAAGACTTTGTGCTATTCGATAGTTTAAGGTCGCTCACCCTACCTTTTCATCAAGTCAGTCCGCCCACCACTGCAGCATGTCTCTGCATTTATCGTAGTTGATGCATCACTATCACCCTGTAATGGCTTATTACTGGTTTGCAGACAGGTAGGCATGAACAGATACCTGCGCATGAAGATGGAACTAGTCCGGATGCGATATTTTTGGTGATCACGTACATCATCAACGAAGCGCGTTATGGTGAGTTTTATGACTGCCAAGTAATGTGAAAATTGCGATGCGTACCAAATTGTGTACCAAATTAAAATCATAAACCATGAAACCCTTACTCATGGCTGTTCTCAGGACGGGTGCGTGTAATCGTGAAACAAAAAGGTAGATTGTTGCTTACCGTCATTCATCATTAGGTTAAATCCGTTATTTCTGCTATCTGCCAGAGTATCAAATATCACCGTGCTAATCAGCTTTAGCGCGATAATTTGACAGCGAGTGGCAACAAATCATGTCAGATAAAAATGAGAGGGTAGTCACATTTTCTTGCACTTTATTCCAGCCAGTTCATAAGTATTTCCGTAAAAAGAACAGCTATTTGAAACTCCTGAGGGTTTGCTGTTGAAACGCCGTCTTATTATTGCTGCTTCTTTGTTCGTTTTTAATTTATCGTCTGGTTTTGCGGCGGAAAACATTCCTTTTTCACCTCAGCCTCCAGAGATTCATGCCGGCTCCTGGGTATTGATGGATTACACCACCGGTCAGATCCTCACCGCGGGTAATGAGCATCAACAGCGCAATCCCGCCAGCCTGACAAAGCTGATGACGGGCTATGTCGTGGATCGCGCTATCGATAGTCATCGCATTACGCCAGACGATATTGTCACCGTGGGGCGCGATGCGTGGGCGAAAGATAATCCGGTGTTTGTCGGTTCTTCACTGATGTTTTTGAAAGAGGGCGATCGCGTATCGGTACGTGATTTAAGCCGTGGTTTAATTGTGGATTCCGGAAATGACGCTTGTGTTGCACTGGCTGACTATATTGCCGGTGGGCAACGGCAGTTTGTTGAAATGATGAACAACTATGCCGAGAAGCTGCATCTCAAGGATACGCATTTTGAAACAGTGCATGGTCTGGATGCACCTGGCCAGCATAGCTCGGCTTATGATTTAGCTGTGCTTTCTCGCGCTATCATCCACGGCGAGCCCGAGTTTTATCATATGTACAGTGAGAAAAGTCTCACCTGGAACGGTATCACCCAGCAAAACCGTAACGGGTTATTGTGGGATAAAACCATGAATGTTGACGGCCTGAAAACGGGTCATACTTCTGGTGCCGGGTTTAATCTCATTGCTTCGGCTGTCGATGGGCAGCGTCGTCTCATTGCAGTGGTAATGGGGGCTGACAGTGCAAAAGGTCGTGAGGAAGAGGCAAGAAAATTACTGCGTTGGGGGCAACAAAACTTTACTACGGTGCAAATTTTGCACCGTGGGAAAAAGGTCGGTACGGAACGCATCTGGTATGGCGATAAAGAAAATATCGTCCTGGGAACGGTACAAGAGTTCTGGATGGTGCTACCGAAAGCCGAAATTCCACATATCAAAGCCAAATATACCCTTGATGGTAAAGAGCTCACCGCGCCAATTAGCGCCCATCAGCTGGTAGGGGAAATTGAACTTTACGACCGTGATAAACAGGTGGCGCACTGGCCGCTGGTTACCCTGGAATCTGTCGGGGAAGGCAGCATGTTTTCCCGGCTGAGTGATTATTTCCACCATAAGGACTGACCTTTCTTTTGCAGCAGACTGGCAGGAGTGCGAGTCTGCTCGCATAATCAACACTCATTCCTTGTGGTTTTAATATTGCAACTATACTGTATATAAAAACAGTATTAATGGGGGCGTCATGAACTACGAGATTAAGCAGGAAGATAAACGTACCGTTGCAGGTTTCCATCTCGTTGGCCCGTGGGAACAGACGGTAAAGAAAGGCTTTGAGCAGTTGATGATGTGGATAGATAGCAAAAATATTGTGCCGAAGGAGTGGGTTGCTGTCTATTACGACAATCCAGATGAAACACCCGCCGAAAAATTACGCTGCGACACCGTCGTGACGGTGCCGAATAACTTTACGCTCCCCGAAAACAGTGAGGGCGTCATTCTGACAGAAATTTCAGGTGGTCAGTATGCGGTGGCGGTGGCTCGTGTAGTCGGTGATGATTTTGCTAAACCCTGGTATCAGTTCTTTAATAGCCTCTTGCAGGACAGTGCCTATGAAATGTTACCAAAGCCCTGCTTCGAGGTTTACTTGAACAATGGCGCGGAAGATGGGTACTGGGATATCGAAATGTATGTTGCGGTGCAGCCAAAACATCACTAATTCATCTCAGGGCGGTGTGTTGACGCGAAGACCACTCTTTTTTTGAAAGCGAAAAGAGTAAGATGCGCCTTTCAAATTTTTCGCTCCTGCCGGGAAATTACACTGTTCCCGGTATGTCCGTCGGATAACTCAGAGGCGCGCCTTCTGGCCGACAGATGTGTTATGAGCGCTTTTAATCTTCATTACGGAGTTTCTGCGTGCGTGCCGATAAGTCATTAAGCCCGTTTGAAATCCGGGTATACCGCCATTACCGCATTGTGCATGGTACTCGGGTCGCGCTGGCATTCCTGCTCACTTTTCTCATTATCCGCCTGTTTACTATCCCGGAAAGCACCTGGCCGCTGGTCACCATGGTGGTGATTATGGGGCCAATCTCGTTCTGGGGGAACGTTGTCCCTCGTGCCTTCGAACGTATTGGCGGTACGGTGTTGGGTTCGATTTTAGGTCTTATCGCTCTGCAACTGGAGTTAATTTCGTTACCGCTGATGTTAGTCTGGTGCGCGGCGGCGATGTTTCTTTGCGGTTGGCTGGCGCTGGGCAAGAAACCGTATCAAGGATTATTGATTGGGGTGACGCTGGCAATTGTTGTGGGTTCCCCGACAGGTGAAATTGATACGGCGTTATGGCGAAGCGGCGATGTGATCCTCGGCTCTTTACTGGCAATGTTGTTTACCGGTATCTGGCCACAACGGGCGTTCATCCACTGGCGCATTCAACTGGCGAAAAGTCTGACCGAGTATAATCGGGTCTATCAATCTGCATTCTCACCGAACTTACTCGAACGCCCACGTCTGGAAAGCCATCTACAAAAACTGCTGACCGATGCCGTGAAAATGCGTGGGCTGATTGCGCCCGCCAGCAAAGAAACCCGTATTCCCAAATCGATATATGAAGGTATCCAGACCATTAATCGCAATCTGGTTTGTATGCTGGAGTTGCAAATCAATGCATACTGGGCCACGCGCCCCAGCCATTTCGTGTTATTGAACGCGCAAAAACTTCGTGATACCCAGCACATGATGCAGCAAATACTGCTGAGCCTTGTTCATGCGCTGTACGAAGGTAATCCGCAGCCGGTTTTTTCCAATACGGAAAAATTGAACGATGCTGTGGAAGAGCTGCGTCAGTTGCTCGATAACCACCATGACCTGAAAGTCGTGGAAACACCAATCTATGGTTATGTGTGGCTGAACATGGAAACGGCACATCAGCTTGAGTTGCTATCGAATCTGATTTGCCGGGCCTTGCGCAAATAATTCCTGAACTTCAGAATCATCTTGCTGCTGCTTCGATTCAGCAAGGATAAAGGGTATGATAGTGAAAAGGGATAAAAGCATTGTCATCTGCGGCAGCTATGAGTAATGTTGGCCCTAACGAATAGCGGTTGCTTAAACGAATCCGACTCTCACATTATCAGGGGTATAAAAATGGAAACTACCAAGCCTTCATTCCAGGACGTACTGGAATTTGTTCGTCTGTTCCGTCGTAAGAACAAACTGCAACGTGAAATTCAGGACGTTGAGAAAAAGATCCGTGACAACCAGAAGCGCGTCCTGTTGCTGGACAACCTGAGCGATTACATCAAGCCAGGGATGAGCGTTGAAGCAATCCAGGGCATCATCGCCAGCATGAAAGGTGACTATGAAGATCGCGTTGACGATTACATCATCAAAAATGCCGAGCTCTCCAAAGAACGCCGCGATATCTCCAAAAAGCTGAAAGCTATGGGCGAAATGAAAAACGGCGAAGCGAAGTAATTCCCGTTTTATTCAATGAGGGTTGCCCGGCAACCCTCATTGCTCATTGATTATTATCTGTGTATCACCGTCATCATTCTCATCTGAGAACCAATCGAAATTAACAACAGCCTTCTTCTGTATGCAGCAAGGCAAAAAGTTCTGTAACTCCATTGTTATTAACTGCACTGGTTACTAACACGTTGTGCGCTCCAGCTTCCCGTAACCAACTTTTCACCAAAGATATTTGTTCCATGCTGGCTAAATCTGCTTTGGTTACTACTCCAATGACCGGGTGATTCATGGCCCGGTAGGGCGTTTTTACCTCTAATTCCTGCTTCAGCGCTGAGATTCCTGCTTGTTGCCGGAAAAGCAGGCACCTGCCGTCTGAACGGTATCGATCCGGAAGCGTATCTGCGCCATATTCTGAGCATACTGCCGGAATGGCCCTCCAACCGTGTTGACGAACTCCTGCCATGGAACGTAGTTCTCACCAATAAATAAGCGTCAATACGGTGCTCCGTTGACGCTTACTTTAATCCGTTTTCTGAGCTTAGATTTTTCTGTTCCTACCCAGACCGTGGATTTGGAATTCATTTTTTGTCAGGTCAATGCTAATCGTTAAAACGGCCATAACGCACCTCCACTGGAAGGTTTATCAGTAATATCCTACCGTTGCTTCATGGTCGGGGCGTCCATTCCATTATTATCGGTTTTCCTTTCTGTTTATAAATGAAAACGCCAGCTGTATTCAGGCTGGCGTCAGGGGAAATGAAGCCTGTTGAGTGAGATTCACCGGTTCTGGTGCAGAAGCTGCAGATGGCGCAGGGTAAGGACATCTTCTCTTGCCTGCTTAATACAGGACAACAGTGCTGTTTCTGTGGTTAATGGCACTATACCCTGTATCACTGCATTGTCTTACAGCAACTGGTGAGGGCTGGCATAAGTTGCCGGTGTTTCGGTAGAGTCACGGCCATCCACCACGCGGAGTGAATAACCGTTTTCAGCGGCCTTATTAATCAGTTCAGTGATATTAACACCATCAATGTCAACGACAATGTGCCCCATATCCAGCGCCTGTACGTTAACGCTGTCGGCTTCCAGTGTCATCATTTCGCCTCCGGATACTTACCCAGGGTAATGTTATTTACCGTTCTGTAATTGTCGCGGGTCATCAGGCCGGTCGCCCTGCGAGCCC
>OGJX01000732.1_pt1 | contig 27698 bp, 27 predicted proteins | sample 1572381 | NCBI WGS metagenome assembly OGJX01 (sample SAMEA2582085, study PRJEB24529) | metagenome | biome: Human gut stool | place: China | collected 2011
CTTACAGCTTGCCTGTTACAGCCAGTTGGATGGTTGACCTCTTCGGCAACCTGCTTTCTCAGAAGCGCAGTGCCCAGATGGCTCTTCTTCAATTGAAGGATTATCAGGTATCTGTAAAGACCAACCTCATCGCCAACATCGCCAATATGTATTATACTTTGTTGATGCTCGATAAGCAGGTGGAACTGGTTAACAATATGGAAGGTTTGACCAAGGATACTTGGGAGACGATGAAGGTATTGAAGGATACCAAGATTGGTTATCGTGGTACTTCTGTTCAGGCTGCCGAGAGTAATTACTATGCTGTGTTGACTCAGAAGACCGACCTGATGCGTCAGATTCGTGAAACTGAGAATTCCTTGAGCCTTCTTATCGGCGACCAGGCTCATGCTATCGCTCGTGGTAAATTGGAGAATCAGAGCCTTCCTGCAACATTCTCTACCGGTGTAGGCATCCAGTTGCTCAACAACCGTGCTGATGTTCACGCAGCCGAGATGAACTTAGCTCAGTGCTTCTATGGCATTGAGATTGCCCGCAGCAAGTTCTATCCATCTATCACCATTTCTGGTACAGGTGCATTCACCAACTCCGCTGGCGCAGGCATCGTGAATCCAGGTAAGTGGTTGCTTTCTGCAGTTGGCTCATTGGTTCAGCCTATCTTCCAGAATGGTAGAATCATCGCAGGATTGAAAGTGGCTAAGATGCAGTATGAGCAGGCTTACAATACTTGGCAGGATGCCGTACTGAAGGCTGGTAGCGAAGTAAGCAATGCCCTCGTGCTCTACAACTATTCTGATGAGAAGAGTAAGGTGGAGGCAAAGCGCATCACCGTACTTGAGCAGAATGTAGAGGACACACGTAAGTTGATGTCAGAGGCTGGTGGTTCTTACCTTGAGGTAATCCAGGCACAGTCTTCGCTGCTCAACGTACAACTTTCTAAGGTAGCTGATGACTTCTACAAGATGCAGGCAGTAGTAAATCTCTACTATGCATTGGGTGGAGGTGCTAAGTAATGTTAAATGTTAAATGTTAGATTATTATGGCTAGTATAATAAGTCCAAAGGCAGAGGTTTCTCCAAAAGCTAAGATTGGAGACAACTGCAAGATCTATCCATTCGCCTATATTGAGGACGATGTGGTCATCGGCGACAACTGTATCATCTATCCATTTGTGAGTATCATGAACGGTACTCGCATGGGTAATAATAATAAGGTATTCCAGGCAGCCGTTATTGCTGCCCTCCCACAGGATTTCAACTTTACCGGTGAGGAGAGTGAGGTAGTGATTGGCGACAACAATACCATCCGTGAGAACGTGGTTATCAACCGTGGTACTCACAAGGGTGGCAAGACCGTTCTGGGCAACAACAACTTCCTGATGGAAGGTGCCCATATCTCTCACGATACAGTTATCGGCAACGGTTGCGTATTCGGTTATGGTACCAAGATTGCAGGCGACTGCGTGATTGGTAATGGTGTCATCTACTCAACATCTGTAGTAGAGAATGCCAAGACCCGAGTAGGCGATTTTGCAATGATTCAGGCAGGAACTACCTTCTCTAAGGATATTCCTCCTTATATCATTGCTGGTGGTAAACCTGTGAAATATGCAGGCCCTAACACCATCATCATGGAGGCTGCTGAAGTTACCGAGAAGGTTCGCAAGCATATTGCGAATGCCTACCGATTGGTATTCCATGGTCAGACTTCCCTCTTTGATGCCATCAACCAGATCAAGGATCAGGTGCCAGATGGTCCGGAGATTCAGAATATTATCCAGTTCCTGGAGAGTTCTGAGAAGGGTGTTATCACCAAGATGTAAGTTTATTCTCTCTTAAATGTAATAGATGAGCTTTGTTTTCATGACGAAGCTCTACTTAAAATCGGTAAAATTTAAAGTCATACCTATTTGAATTTTACTCCGTATGTAGAAAGGACTGGCCGTGAGGTCGGTCCTTTTTTGTGAGTATGCTCGGCATGAGCACTGTCTAATCCTTTTATGTGTCCAAAGGCAGATGCCAACTGACGGTGCCTCCCAAATCCAAGACAAAAATGAAAGCCAAGCTAAAGGAACTTACGAGTCGAAGCAATGGATGGGGATATGCCAGGCGGAAGCAGAATCTAAAGGAATACATACGAGGATGGGTGGGTTACTATCATCTTGCCAATATGAAGCAACTGCTTCTGAAAACGGACGAATGGCTGCGCAGACGAATACGTATGTGTATATGGAAGTCTTGGAAGAAAGTCAAGACGAGGATTGCCAATCTCGTAAGGTGTGGTATAGATAAGTACTAAGCCTATATGTGGGCAACAGCCGTCTTGGGTATTGGCGTATTGCTAACAGTCCGATTTTGGCTATGGCTATCAACAATAATTGTCTTCGCAAGGCTGGATATGCCACGCTGATGGCTTCATATCTCGAATGGCACCCAAAGTAGGAACCGCCGTATGCGGAACCGCACGTACGGTGGTGTGGGAGGTCGGTAAATGCGAAAGTAGGGGAAGAGAAGGAGCCGCTGCTAGGAGGAGTATTGAGCGGAGCTAGGAGAAGAATCGGATGACACCGAGAGAAAAAGTCTATTCTCATGGAGAAAGAAGTTTGCAGATAGGGAGATATTCTCCGTTCAAAGCCTTTGGATGTGCATCACAAGCCTTTGGATGTAGATACAAAACTTTGTGATATAAACTTCCCCTAGACTCGTCAACAATTGGCTCCCTATGCGGTAGGAAGTTCTTGCCTATGTGACATGATGTTTGTCAAGGTTTAGTGACTTTAGGACAGCATGGCGAGGAGAAGTTTTTGCCTATGAGTGAATGAACTTATGAGTGCATCCACTTTATATATGTGGCATGATAAATAGCAAAAGCGAAAAATATGAGACTAGTGCTTTTAGGAGCTGTTTATTTATTGTTCATTGTTTTTCTTGCATATAAACATTATGAATATCCATTTTCGAGCGTATTAGGCAAAAACTCTCTCAAAAAGTTGGTGGTTTGGGATGTTCTTCGTAATTTTGAATCTATTAGCTGAATTTGCGTAACTCAAATGTGAACCTAAATGATTAAATAGTATGTTATTTAAGTCAAACAGAATAAGTACTGCTGATTTTTCTTTCTTGAGAAATGTAGTGAGAATATTGCCTGCAAAGTGGAAATATTTGCATAGGCAGATTAATACCAATTGTATAGTTGGTAAAAGTAGAAGCCAACATATGGAAAATGGATATTTTACATTGATATTGGATAGGGCAAGTAATGATACTTCCAATTATAACCTACCAGAACTTATTACGTTGTCAGGCATATTGGTATGGGACAAAAAGAAGCAAGATTATTCAGAGGTGCAACTTGATATATCTTTTGGTTCTCTTATAGGCTTTTATGTTAAATCAAAGTATGAGAATTTAGACTGGGCAAAGGTCGATTTAAGTCAATTCTTAGAAAATGATTATGGTAAGAATATAGATGAAAGCCGAGTTGTAGTAGATAAATATCTTGGTGATTTGAACTCAAAAGATAGAAATATGTTGGATTTAGGAGATGTCTTTTTCGTAGAAGTGAATGAGCAAATATATTATACGATAAACTCTATAGGCAATGGAGACTACGTGGCTATAGATAAAAATGGTGGAGTTTTCTTTCTAAAGCATGATCCTTTATCAGTAAAGAAAATAGCAAAAAACGTGGATGAATATTAAAAAAATGTTTTGTGATGGTCTTGTCGGACAATGGAAAGACAAGCCGCTATACCTACAATGCATCGGGCGAGCGTATTGTCAAGAGCCATGGCAATATGGAGGGAGTATATGTAAATGGTGCGCCTCAGCGTATCGCCTTCCATGAGACGGATGACTTCACGCTATATCCGGCGAACATCCTAACCGTGAGCCGGAATCGCTTCACCAAGCATTACTTCATAGGCAGTCAGCGCATCGCCTCCAGGATAGGAGTGGGCAGATTCAATAACGTCTATGGCATCAATGGAAGTCGTGTCACTGCCGGCCTGAAGGATTATGTGGCGAGGATGAGCCAGATAGAGGCGCAGAAGGAGGAGTATTACAAGAGCCTTGGCATAGCCCCTGGTGTTCCAACAATAAAGGGCAGTTATGGAGATCCTGAGAACACAGGTGTCGGATATAATTCCATCCTGACGGAATTGGGCAAGCACGATGTTCCTGAGAATTGGATACAATTGCCAAAGAACGATGGAAAGTGCAACTCTACAGGGAGTGGCGCAAATGCTACTCCTGGGGGTCCTGTTGCTTGGGAAGCCCCGAGCAATCCAGAGAATGCCCAACCTGGTTATGGCTATGTCGCAGGTGATACCACAGAATTGGAGGAGACATTTTATTATCATAGTGACCACTTTGGCTCTACAAGCTATGTAACCGATGGTGATGGTAACATCACGAAGTATGAAGCCTATCTTCCTTATGGTGAGTTGTTAGTCGATGAGCACTCGTCTTCAGAGTCAATGCCGTACAAGTTTAATGGCAAGCAACTTGATGACGAGACGGGACTTTATTACTATGGTGCAAGGTATATGAATCCTGTGGCTAGCATTTGGTATGGGGTGGATCCGTTATTAGAGAAAAAAATGCAGGTTTCTCCATACAATTATTGTTTGGATAATCCAATTAGGTTCATAGATTATATGGGATTATATGAGACGGAAGCTGCTGCTCAAAAAGTAGCAAAACAATATGGGGCAAATTATTATCAAGATAAAAAGTCTAAGCAATGGTATGTTGCAATGGATGAAAGTGGAGAGAAAGCCTATTCTACAGGGGAAACCTTAGTTTGTGATTTTGGACAAACTTTTTTGGAAAAAAGTAGTGGCGCAACAGATATTGGCAGTAATGCATATGGCTTTTTGGAAAAAATGGTAATACCTGGACATAAAAATTATTTTCTAGGAATCAATGGAAAATATTATAGACACCATCCAAATGGAATTACTGGTAGCAGAGTTGGGACAATTAAAATTTCTAATTATTATAAAAATGCAGGATGAGCAGCTACTTTTGTTTCTGGAAGTATGTTGATTTCAGACGGTATAATGAAGGACTCCAAAAATAATAATGGCGTGTTTTCTATTGGCTATAATACTCAAAAAGCATCTGTCACAGTAGTCTCAGGATGTATTGTGAGTTGGGGATGTTCTGCTGTCGGGGCAAAAATTGGAGCTTTTGTTGGAACTGCTATTTGTCCTGGTGTAGGTACAGCTATAGGAGCTGCTGTTGGTGGAGTTGGAGGTTCTATATTGGGCAATGAATTGGGTGTAAATATCGGTTTGAAAATGTTTGATGAAATTAAAAAATAAAAGTATGGAATTATATTGGAACATAACGCTTATATTTATTTATAATATGCTTTGTAAGGCAAGTTTAATTCTTGACAAGTATTCTCCTTTCTCATTGTTGCTCACAATCCTCTTTCATGAACGAAAGATTGGAAAAAATAGAATTGACATAGAGTCTATAAATAAGGCCTCAGTTAACTTTATGAACAACCCAAACTTTGGTATGAACATTAGATATGCTAACTTCTTTATGTTATCATTGCCTTTGATACTTTTATGGGGAAGCATGATCTTTTGTATATTTCTTTTTAATGAGGGAATTATGCCTAATGAGCATTTATTTGTATCTTTGATACTTGTGTTTATTTGCATTTCTTTCTTAATTAATTATATTTTCTTATGGAAAGATAATAAATATTTATTTTATATGAAAAAGTTTAAGTCAAAAAAATAGATGCAAAGACAAAATGCATAAGTTTATTAATTGTCGTTGTGCCGTTTTTCATTCTTATTGCTAGTATATTCTGCATATCTTAATGCGGACTTTTGGGAAAGATAGCCCGAAAAATGCTAATAAATGCAATTTTATTTTGTTATCTCTTGGAAATAAAGTATCTTTGCAAAAAATTTGGTGTATTATACCCTTTTTGTTATTTGTAAAATGAGAAAGAAACAATATAAGCCAAGCAATCATCGTGGATTGCAGATGGTCACTTTATGTATAAGTACCTCTATGGTACTCGTTTTGTTGGGTTTTGTCATCTTTTCGGTCCTCATGGGTCGAAACTTGTCGTCGTATGTCAAGCAGAATCTTGTAGTAACGGTGATGTTTGAACAGGATATGACTAATTCAGAAGCTGTTCAGATGTGCAAAACCTTAAAGGCTCGTCCTTTTGTGAACAACTTGAATTATATCTCCAAGGAACGCGCTCTGAAGGAGGCTACCCGCGATTTGGGTGCAAATCCAAGCGAGTTTGCAGGTGTAAACCCATTCCAGCCTTCTATAGAAATCACAACCAAGGCTGATTATGCTAATAATGATTCCCTGAAATGGATTTCCAAGGAATTGAAGGCGTATCCGAGAGTTACCGAGGTTTCTTATCAGCATGATTTGATAGAAAAAGTAAATGAATCTTTGGCAAAGATAAGTTTAGGTTTGCTGATTGTTGCTGTGTTGTTGACATTCATCTCTTTCTCGTTGATCAACAATACGGTAAGATTAGGTATCTATGCACGTCGCTTCTCGATACATACAATGAAGTTAGTAGGTGCTTCATGGAATTTTATTCGTGCTCCTTTTATTCGCAGAGCGATTTTGATAGGTCTGTTATCTGCATTCTTAGCTGATGCATTCTTAGGAGGATGTATCTATGCTTGGTATCTGAACGAACCAGAATTGCTGACCGTTCTCGGTTGTGAAGAACTTGCCATCACAGGTGGAGCGGTATTCCTCTTCGGAATCGTTATCACTTCATTGTGTGCAAGCATCTCTGTCAACAAGTTCCTGAAGATGAAGGCTGGCGATCTTTATAAGATTTAAATTCAACATTAAACTATTATATATTCATGGATAGAAGAAATTTGGCATTTGATAAGGTCAACTTTATCTTGTTGGCCATCGGTATGGCTATTGTCATCTTAGGTTTTCTCCTGATGAGCGGTGCTGGCTCTAATGAGAATACTTTCGATATGGACATTTTTAGTACTCGTCGTATAGTGGTAGCTCCTACAGTTACACTGATAGGTTTTCTGTCAATCATCTATGCAGTCATTCGTAAACCAAAAGATAAATAACAAATGAATTGGATTGAAGCTTTGGTCTTGGGTCTTATCCAAGGTCTTACCGAATATCTGCCAGTGAGCAGTAGTGGTCATCTGGCTATCGGTGCACATCTCTTCGGCATCAATGGAGAGGATAACCTGACTTTTACAATTATGGTGCATGTGGCTACTGTGCTGAGTACATTGGTCATTCTATGGAAAGAAATCGACTGGATATTGAAAGGACTCTTCAAGTTTCAGATGAATGAGGAGACAAAGTATGCCCTTAATATCGTTATCTCTATGATTCCTGTAGGTATCGTAGGTGTATTTTTCAAGGATCAGGTAGAAGAAGTCTTTGGCTCAGGTCTGCTCATCGTTGGCTGCATGCTCATCGTGACAGCTATCCTCCTTACGTTCTCTTACTTTGCAAAACCACGTCAGAAGGAAAATATCAGCCCTCTGCATGCTTTCATCATTGGTCTTGGACAGGCACTTGCTGTTTTGCCTGGTCTGTCACGCTCTGGTACTACCATTGCTACGGGTCTTTTGCTCGGTGATAAGAAGGAGAAGATGGCACAGTTTTCATTCTTGATGGTGATTCCTCCTATCTTGGGTGAGGCATTGCTCGACCTGTTGAAGGGGCTGAAGGGCGAAGAGGCATTGGGCGGTATTGATGCTTTCCCTATGCTTGTAGGTTTTATAGCAGCATTTGTATCTGGTTGTCTGGCTTGTAAGTGGATGATCAACATCGTAAAAAAAGGTAAACTGGTGTATTTCGGTATCTATTGTGCTATCGCCGGTGCAGTTACCATTATCTGTTCATTAATGTAATATATGGATTTCAGAAAAGGAGAAATTATAGCTATCGACAAGCCTTATCGGATGTCGAGCTTCGGAGCTTTGGCGCATGTACGCTATCTGCTCAGCAAGAAACTTGGCTTCAAGGTAAAGATAGGACATGCTGGTACGCTTGACCCCCTTGCTACTGGTGTCCTGGTGCTTTGTACAGGTAAATGTACCAAGCAGATAGAGCAGTTGCAGACTCATACCAAGGAATATACGGCTACGCTCCAACTTGGTGCCACTACGGCAAGTTATGACATGGAGCATTCTGTAAATCATACTTATCCTACTAAGCATATCACACGAGAACTGGTAGAGGAAGTTTTGAAGCAGTTCGTCGGCGAAATGCAGCAGGTTCCACCCACCTATAGTGCTGTAAAGGTGAATGGTGACCGCTCTTATGCCTTGCGACGTGCAGGTGAGGAGGTTCAGTTGAAGTCAAAGACTGTTAGGGTGGATGAGATAGAGTTGACCGACTATGATGATGAGCAGAAAACTGCAAGCATCCGTGTTGTCTGCGGCAAGGGTACTTATATCCGTTCGCTGGCCCGTGATATCGGTAGAGCCCTCGATAGCGGTGCTTTCCTGACAGCTCTCCGTCGTACCAAGGCAGGAAGTTTCTCGGTCGAGAACTGTATCGACTTCGACCGTTTCCAGGAATGGCTTGATGCACAGGAGTTGGAGGATAGTATCCTTGACAACAATCAACCGGCTTCTCATAAAAAGAATCATAAGTAATAATCAGAAAGGAGAAAAATATATAACATGAAACTATCACAATTCAATTTTAAATTGCCAGAGGCACAGGTTGCACTCTATCCACATAAGGCAAAGCGTGTCGTAAAAACTGCTAACGGTGAGCGAACTTTCGAAGTGACTCGTCGTGATGAATCTCGTCTGATGGTTCTTCACAAGAAGTCAGAGAAGATCGAAATGTACAAGAAGGATGCCGAAGGCAATGACATGGTCGATGCTGAGGGCAATCCAGTATTCTTGCAGTTTAAGGATATCGTCAACTATTTCGATGAGGGTGATACCTTTATCTTCAATGATACGAAAGTTTTCCCTGCTCGTCTCTATGGTACCAAGGAGAAGACTGATGCCAAGATAGAGGTGTTCCTGCTTCGCGAGTTGAACCAGGAAATGCGTCTCTGGGATGTATTGGTAGAACCAGCCCGCAAGATTCGTATCGGCAACAAGTTGTTCTTTGACGATGTGAACGAGATGGTAGCCGAGGTAATCGACAATACTACCAGCCGTGGCCGTACCCTTCGTTTCCTTTATGATGAGGATAGTCAGCACGATGTCTTCAAGCGTTCTTTGTTTGCTCTGGGTGAGGCTCCATTGCCACGCTATATTATTGACAAACGCGAGAACCACCATGCTACCGAGGAAGATATGGATGACTTCCAGTGTGTATTTGCTGAGAAGGAAGGTGCTGTTACTGCACCTGCTACTGGTCTTCACTTCTCACGTGAGTTGATGAAGAAACTGGAGATTTGTGGCATTCAGCCAGCTTTCATTACCTTGCATTGTGGTTTGGGTAACTTCCATGAGATTGAGGTGGAGGACCTCACCAAGCACAAGATGGATTCTGAGCAGATGATTATCGGCAAGGAGTGCTGTGATCTTGTCAATCAGACCAAGTTGGCTGGTCACCATGTATGTGCTATCGGTACCAGTGTGGTCAAGGCTACTGAGTCTGCTGTCGGTACTGACGGTATGTTGAAGGAGTTCGATGGCTGGACCAATAAGTTCATCTTCCCTCCTTACGATTTCGGTCTCGCAGACTGTATGGTTGCCAATTTCTATCATCCAGAGTCACCGCTCATGATGAGCACTGCTGCTTTTGGTGGTTATGACCTCGTCTATAGCTGCTACAAGAAGGCAGTGAAGAATGGATATATGTTCGGCTGCTTCGGCGACTCCCTTTTGATTTTGAACGATTAAGCCTATATCATGCACAAAGTATATTTGAGCTTAGGTACGAATTTGGGCAATAGAAAGCGCAATATTCGTGAGGCTATTGAAAAGATAGAAGAGCTGGTTGGCGTGGTAGAGCGCCAGTCAGCTCTTTATGAAACCAAGCCTTGGGGGTTTTCTTCTCCCAATGATTTTATCAATGCCTGTGTACTGGTGGATACCATATTGGCTCCTCGCCAACTTCTTGAGACTACGCAGAAGATAGAGTGCGAGATGGGTAGGGTAGGTAAGTCTGTGGATGGTGAATACCATGATCGTATTATTGATATTGACATATTGATATATGATGATTTAAAAGTGAATGAACCAGATCTCGTTATTCCCCATCCTTTGATGGAGGAGCGAGAGTTTGTCATGATCCCTTTGAAGGAAATCTTGCAGCTTCCACTGAATGACGATGCAAAGATAGGATAAATTTTTTCGGCAATGTCGTTTAATGTCATTTAATGTCATTTAATGTCACGATAAAGTTGAAAAAAGTCATTTGAGATAGGTAAACAAGTCATTTGAGATGGGTAAACAAGTCATTTGAGATGGGTAAACAAGTCATTTGAGATCATCAAATAAGTCATTTGTTTTTGAGTTTCTTATTCTCTCAGTTTTTTGTAATACATTTTTTCAAAAAAAGGTAATCCCTTGGTGAACCCTAAGTAGATAGTGAAGGTATTTTCCTACTTTTATAGGGAAATAAGGTATAAATAAGGGTAATATAACTATCTGATTATCATTTCTTTATATTCTTTATTACGCGCTGTCTATATATATATTATAAGTATAGGGTTCACCTATGATCCAAAAAGGTGAACCCTGCCCAAAAGGGTTCACCCTATAAAATGGCATTACTCTTCGTATTACATTTTTAAAAATTTCTTATTATCTCTTTATTTTTTTTAGAAAAAATTTGGAGGTCTCGTTTTTTTATTATACATTTGCAGATGTATTCTATGTTGATAATGTTAGATGAAACTTAAACATGTGCATTCTGCATGGATACACCACTTTTTGAATAAAAGTAAATGGTCACTTTGATTAAAGGACAAAACGTAGGAGAAAAATCTCCTCTATGTGGCATACCTTCTGTTGCTACGTCTCCCTGTTGGCTACAAAATGGGGTGACCCCCAACTATGTTGTAAAGCAAAGTGCTAATCTCTTTACACTTCAGTGTGTAATTTCTATATGGACCGCCTTTTCTGCATAATTATGCAGAAAAGGCGGTTAGCTTTTTTTGTGTAAGTAATAAAAGATAATAACTGTGAGTATTGATAGAGAAGCGATGGTTTGGTTCTTGATGAGAGCTGCTTATGGACAAGAACAAAAGGCGCAAGAGTTTTTAGAAACTAAAGGAATAGAGACTTTCTTACCTTTGCAGGAACATTGCTTTGTGCGAGACGGAAAGAGAGTGAAGAAAATGCAATCCTTAATACCCAACTTCTTGTTTGTAAAAAGCACTGAAAATGAGATGAAAAAATATATAGGAAAGCATCCTGTAGATTTTCTGCATCATTATTATGTGCCTCATAAGGATAATTCAGGGAATGCCATTGGGACTAAAGGCATCAAGCCATTAGTAATCCCCGATGAGCAGATGGCTGCTTTCCAGCAATGGTATGCTATCCGTGATGATAATAAGCTCTTTATAGCCGATGATAAGATGCATTTCACTAAGGATCAGCAAGTGAAAGTGATTGGTGGAAAGTTCGCGGGTATGTGTGGCCGTGTTTGCCATATTAAGGGTCAATCGCGAGTCGGCATTGTCATCAGCGGTGTCGGCATCATCTTCACTGCTTATATTCCTAAAGGGATGTTGGAGGTGCTCTAAATAAGGCAGGTATGTGTTTTAAATTTAAAATGATAGGATTATGAATAAAGTCATTCAAAATTTTGGAGTGATATTCTCCTTGCTGATGTTTACTAATGTAAGTTTATCAGCTCAGACAAATAGGGTATCTGTGAAAGTACCAGATTTTAAGCGTTTTGTTATTGTTACTCAGGACAATGTAAATCTGCGTCGTACGCCAAGTGTAAATGGCGGCAAACTGATGCAATGGAATTCGGATGGCGGTTCTTATGACACATATAGCAAAATTTATTTTGCTGATATTGAGGCGAGACTTTATCGACCAAATTCCATGACAGGGGCATTTGTTGAAACTTTCCATCCTATGAATGGATATTACTTGCCTGTGAATCCAAACAAATTAGAGGCACAGAACGGATGGTATCAAGTAGGAGTCACTTCCACTACTTATGGAGGAAATCCAGGACATGCAAATGCTAAAATGGCTTGGATTAAAGGTGATTTCTGCAAGGTTGTGGACATAGATATGAATGCGAAGCCGTCTCAAATCACTTTCCCTCGTTATTGCTATTATGATGATGTGAGTGAAGAAAATGTCAATGGACCACTGACAACAGTAAGAGAGGGACTTAGACGTAAGAGTGGTCTCTATTCTAATCTGACATTCTTTGTAACTGCCAGTCCTGACGGAAATTCGGTATCGGTGACGGCTCCTATTATGTCTTCTCATTTTGTTTTCATTGCTCGTGCTGTTATTGATGTGCAGTATGATTCAGAACAGAAAAGTGCAATTGTTCTGCATGAAGATGAAGATGAAATGGGAGAGGGGAATATTTCTCTCCGTTTGACTACAAATACTGAAGCACAGAAATCTAAAGCAGCAGTCAACTATATTCTTGCTGCTTCTGATCAGGTATTTGGTAAATTGGTCAACATCTTATTCCCTGAGAATAAAATCCCTACCGATGAGGTTTATTTCATGGATACTGATGGTAAATGCCAAAGTTTTGGCTACGACCAGAATATTTCTGCTATTATTCCGGCTAAGAGTTCTTCTATGTCTTTGCAAAGGTAGTGCATAGATAATCGGACTGAGTTATAAATTTAAAAGGATCAAAGTATGAAAAAGTATTCCTTATTTTTATTGAATTTGGGTGTTATGGTACTGGCTTTTGTGTTCGCCTCTTGTAGTGGCGGATCAAGCAGTAAGTTGACCAATGAGGGTATCTTTGGCGAAATGCCTGGCTATCTGTTACAGTATTTGGACTTGAAACAGAAATGCGTTGAAGAGTTGGAATTTGAGGACAATAAGGATAAACGTGCCGAAATTATCAACAAATATACTGAGCAATGGGATAAAATTTTTACATTTGATACACAGCAGAAACTGCATGGAACCACGTCTTTTGATAGTGTGACAATCGACAATCATAGGAGTGAAAGTTCTTTCAAAGGCGTAGTAGGAGTCTCTAAACTGGATTTGCCTATGATGGGAAAATATGTAGTTAAATTGAAAGTTGTGACCAAATCAGAAAACCTGGATAGGACTAATCATCTTTGTTTCATGTTGGACGATAAGGATTCTGTCATACTTTCGGCTCGTATAACTTATGATGATTATTGGGCTTCTATTGCTTATACTTTCAGTGGAGATGCGAAGGATGGCGTTAAATGGATGGATGCATATAGATTCTATCTGTATGCTATGGATAAAATTAAGAAGATAGTGGTTCCAACGAGAGAGGAAATGCCTGCCTATACAGAGAAAGTTCAACGTAATTTTGAAAAAATGGCTAAAGAATTAGTTGAAGATGGTGTTATTGCCAATGTTGAGGAATTAACTGGAATCAAGCAGGAGGAAAATAAGGATGATGCAGAGCTGGCTGATTTAAATAAACCTGGTGATGTCGATCTTGCTTACTTTGAAATGCGAGGAAAGGTGAAATCTTTCACAGAAAGAACTGATGATGTTGCGAATACTTATACTTTTACAGAAAAGGGTAAGTTGAATACTTTCAGAGGTGAAAATGTTAGACATGCTTTCTCAGATGTGGTGCGTGACTCCCAAAAACGACTCACCAAATTTACTCTTGGTGAATATGACTGTATTGACACCGAAGAAATCACCTATGATAGCAAGACGGGATGGGTATCCAAAATCAAGCACAATGGTGAAGGTGAAGATATAACAACTTTCACTTACGATGAGAAAGGTTACCTTATCAAGAAAGTTTGCGAAGGTGAATCTTGGGAAATGGGAGCTGAAGAAGGTGAAAAGTTTAAGCAAACCACCACCTATACTTACGAGACCTTTGACAAGCATGGTAACTGGACTGCGCGTTCTGTAAAGGACGGTGATGGTACTAGTTGGAGAGAAACTCGTATCATCTACTATTACGAATAATTATTTTTTGGCGATATATTTCTATTTTACTCATGATGCCCTTTTCATGTTGAGAAATGGAGGTATATCGCCTGTTTTTTGATGACGAATCAAGTTGTTATCAGATAAAATAAGGGAGATAGTACAATCTTTTATATTAAACCTTATTTATATTTGTATATAAGGCGATTACAAAAGTGTATTCTGTACACGTCACGATATTTATGAAAGTTAAAAATAAAAAAAGATATGAAAAATTTTGTGTTACCAAATATTTATTATATATTTGCAAGCGTAAAAAGTGTCTTCGTTACCAAAAGGCATGTTTTTTATGTATCTTGAAATAACTTAATTAATAACTTAAAGCGATAGCAAATGATATTTTTCCAATTATTCACGACTGCATTTATGTCCATTTTCTATGGTGTGGTCATTACAACAGCAGTCATGGCTATATTGTACTTTCTGCTACGACAATTTAATCGTGGCATTGTGGAGTCTGTTCCTTTCTATATAACAGGTGCGGTGCTCTTTCTGCTGCTCACGATTCAGTTCTCGCTGATGATGGGAGCTATCGATGCGAAAAGCTATGTTGATAGCATAGAAATCTATGTCCAGCAGTTGGTAGAGGGAGCAAGTGGACTGGTTACGGCGCAGGAATCACAGGAGATATTGGATGAAATTACATCTCAGAATCATTTGTTCGGTCTATTCTTCGGAACCTGTAATTTCTCTGGAAATGATGTCTCTCAATTGCCTGCAGTTATGGCTGAAACCTTCCGCAGCAACTTGAATTCCTATATATGGCATCGAGTAGGGTGGGCATTTTTCGTGATAGTCGTTGCTGTTGTCATCGCTATCTTTGCCAGAAAACGTCCGATTTCCTGCAATTTCGATGAGTCGTTTGAAGATTTGGGAATATATTGATATCTCTCATTGATGAATATAAACTGATAATAACTAAAAGGATAAATAATATGAACGAAAATCACATTCTTATTGGCTTGGGCGGTACCGGTGGAAAAGTACTGAAGGCCTTCCGTAAAAGACTCTATCAGGAGTATAATGATGATGAGCGTGCAAAACTTCCTATCGCCTTCCTCTATGTGGATTCAAGCACAGAGGAGATGATGCCTGGCGACAAGACTTGGTATGTCTTGGGAAAGAATGCGCAGTTCACTGCTAATGAGTTTGTCAACGTTAAGGGTGTTGACATCAAATCTATCTTGGCTAATCCAAAGAACTATCCAGGCTTGAAAGGCTTGATCGGTGATGGTGAGGTAATGGCTAAAACAATCGGTGAGGTGGGTGCTGCTGCAGCTCAGAAGCGCCGTGCTGGTCGTATCCTCTTCGGTTCAAGTGTTGAGAATTACAAGAATGCTTTGTTGGGTGCTTACAACAGGGTAAACAAGATTACTCATGCTGAGCGTACCAATATTTATATATTTACCGGTTTGGCTGGTGGTACAGGTTCTGGTTCTATTATTGATGTGATTTCCCAAACCCGCATGATGCCACAGTTCCAGGATATGTTGTCTATGGACGGAAAGACGGGTACTTCTATCGTTGTCAATGCGATGGTTCCTGAAATTACACCTCAAGGAAAGAGTGATGCTGGCAAGTATCATGCTAATGGATATGCTGCCTTGCAGGAATTGAATGCCTTGCTTTCTGGTAATTTCAAACCATACGATGTTTCCGGACTTCACGAAAGAATGGAGTTGGACAAGGTAAGAAAGGTTGCTGATGGTTTGATACTCTACAGCAATGCCAATGAACATGGTTATCTCGTAGAGTCTCATCATGAGTTGCCACAGATTCTTGCCGACTTTACTTATAGCCGTATCTTCCTCGATGTGAATGACAATACTCAGGAGTTCTTGCGTAGTTATTCTTTTGAGAATATTGCTGACTGGGCAATGGAATATTATGAAAAGGCTAAACCAGGACAGATTGTTCCTTATCGTACAAAGGCTGTCAGCTCTTTCGGTTTCAAGCGTATTATCATTCCTGAAGAGGAAATTATTGAATATTTCACATACTCATTCGGTCGTCAGGCATTGTTGCAGATGCGTTATGGCAACTGGAGTGATGACTTAGGCTACCGTGATGCTCCTGCTAACAAGGACTTCAATTCTGCTGCTGCCAGTGCAGACTTGCAGGAGAAGTGGCGTATTACAGATAAGCACTTGATGCTTGAAATTCCTATTCTCAAGGACGAAGAGAATAAGTTTGGCGCTTTTGCTCCTTATTGGGCTGGTATCATTCCAAGATGGGCTATGGCGGCTGAGAAGGAAAACCAGCCTTTGGCTAAGTTGGAAGCACTCTGCGAGAAGGGTTATAACGAACTGTTCCGCAACTGCGGTGCTAAGCAGTTCTACGAGAATAAACTTGCAGCCTGCGATAGTCATGCTCGTGAGATTCGCAGTCGTATCGAACAGTATATCTTCGACCAGTGGAAGGTAGGCGATCTGTCTCTCTATAACATGTTGCAGTTGGTTGACTGCATCGCTGATGAGATTGCCAAGAAGCGTAAGAACATGGAGACGCTTGCTCAGAATTCCCGTCAGCAGTCTGACCAGCTCATCCAGATGCGTGAGATGAACAAGAAGGATTTTGCTGGTGTGCTGATCCAGAAATTGGTGAAGGGTAAGTATCTGACCAAGCATTCTACCATCTTGCAGAAGTTGATGGTGAAGCGTTGTGAGGTCTTGGGTGCTGAGTTCGCACAGCAGTTGTTAGCTAAGGTAAGCAACTTGATTTCTGGCTTGCGCAGCGATATTGAAATCTTTGTAGCTACATTGAATGAGGCTATTGAATACAATGAGGCGATGATTGCTGCCCGTTGCAATGATGAAAATAATGGATTGAGCAACCTGCAGAAAGTAGTTATCCGCTTCTATGACCAGCAGCGTGTGAAGAACTTCACAGAGCAGGTGATCAAGGATAAGAAACATCAGAAGGGATTGGCTGATGCCGTTCGCGCCAGCATCGTAGAGGAGATAGGTGCTGATGCTACATTCAGTCGTGCCAATGCCACTATCGATAAGGATTCTTTGGCAGATCTGATGGAGACTGTAGTTCGCCAGAAGTCAATTGCTATCCATGAGGATATCTTGGTTGAGGCAAATACCAAACTGATCAACCGCAACATTCTTGAGCAGTTGAGTGAGCGCTATACCGATGAGGATTCTTTGAAGGAATTTGCCAAGAAGGTGATCATCGAGAGTGGTGTGTTCTTGCAGTTGAATCCTGCAGAACTTCAGAGTGCTGTTGGTGGTGAGAACAATCCTGTTCCGCAGCAGGGCTTGAATATCAACCGTAAGATCGTACTTGTCAACCTGCCAAAGGTTGAGGGTAATGATAAGGTGACCAAGTTTGCCAACAAGTTGAGAGATGCGCTGAAGGGTTCTGTTGAAGCAGGAATTCAGGTATATGTTGATATGAACGGTTCCCGTCAGAACGAGATGACCGTCCAGGCTATTACCTATTGCTTCCCAATCCGCTGTCTGAAGTATCTGCCATTCTACAAGGAGCGTTACGACCTCTTGGTAAATGGTACAGAAGGCAAGCAGATGAGAGTTGTTCTTCACTCTGAAGGCACAGGTGAGGATTATCCAAAGTTGGAGTTGCAAGCTGAGTTGAAGGGCTCAGAAATCCGTGCGCTTTACATGCCATACGCCATCATCGCTTATTCTATCGACTATATCAAACATGGAGATTTGATGGATGGTACAGGTCGTACAGCCTTCGGTATTGTATCCAAGGACCCATTGCTCGGTTTGGAATCTTTGAAACCATTAGGCTCTAAGTTTATCGAGATAGGTTATAATGCTGAATTTACAGAGAGTCTCGGTGAGAGTTTGAAGGAAAAGTATGAGGATGTAGCGGGTACAACTCTGATGAATATCAATACCCGTAAGCAGACCTTAGTTCCTAAGATCCAGCAGTTGTTAGGACAGGTAGTTCTGCCAGAGTGTGGTGGCAATCAGGGTTCTTCTGAGTTCCTTGAGTTCGTGGAGTGGACCAAGAAAGCTCTTGAGATTATCCAGCAACCAGTTCAGCCAAAGAAGGCTGCTCCAAGCAATGTTGGTGGTATCGACTTTGGTAGTTTATTGGGCTAAAAAAAGTTTCAGATTCAAAGGCTTAGAAGTTATTCCTATAAGCCTTTGAATCTATTCAGTATAATAAACCTTTTTAATTTATAAAGAATATGGCTAAGAAAGATGTAGTAAAATATAGATGTATGAACTTTGGCGTTTGTGCCAAAGCAGATGCAAATGAGGTTATCGAGATTCCTGCAATTGATACTTTGGGTGGAACACCTCCTTGTCCTTGCTGTAAGCAGAACACCTTGCAGGAAATTCCTCAAACAACAACTAAATGGCCTTTGATTATAGGTATCGCAGTGGGTGGTCTTGCTGTTCTTGGCGGTGGTGGCTATGGTGTCTATAGTTTGTTGAAGTCTCCTACTCCAAAGGATATCGTGCTCAACCATACAGAAAAGACTTTGATGGTTGGTGATATGGATACCTTGCGTGCAACGATCTCTCCAGATGGTTGCGAAGGTACATTTACATGGAAGGCAAGCAAGGATGGAACGCTGACCGTTTCTAATGATGGTATCGTAACTGCAGTAAAGGAAGGTACAGGTAAAGTACGTGTGATCCTTGAAGGTGTAGATGGCATCAAGGCTGTTTGTGAATATACGATTAAGCCTAAAAAAGTTGTCACACCACCGCCGACAGGCCCAAATCCAGGTTTGGTTGATTCTATGAAAGTAGAAGGTTTGACAACCAATACGGCTACTGCAACCTTGAAGGTTGGTGCAACTCAGCAATTATCTGCTACCAAGGCGCCGGATTATTCTAAGGCTCCTATCACTTGGGTGTCTTCAGATGCTTCTGTTGCAACTGTTTCTGCAACTGGTTTGGTCAAGGCATTGAAGGCAGGTACTGTAAGTATTACAGCTCAGGCTGGTGATAAATTTGCAACAGTCAAGGTGACAGTGAATAAGCCAACTACTCCTCCAAGAAATGGCGGTATCAACTTGGGCTATGGTGTTTATTATGGTGAAAGCAAGAATGGCAAGCCACATGGCTATGGTAAGATTGTTTTCAAGAGAACACATCGCATCATCAGTTCTAAAGATTATGTGGCTAATCCAGGAGATACTTATGAGGGCGAGTTCCGTAACGGAGTTCCTTCTGGCGGTATGGGTTATTGGAAACATGATGGTGATATAACAGCAGTGAAGCCATGATACGTAAACTGACTATAGTATTATTGGTGATGGCGGCACAGATATGTGTCGCCACACCATACTACAATGTTCGTCTCTCCAAGATAGCGAATGCTGTGGGAGTGAACCTGCCTGATACTATAGGAAAGAATACGAATAATGATACCTTATATACATTTAAGGGGAAACCTTTGCGAATCAGAACCAATGCCTTTGGTGATGTCTGCCATATTGGTTATAAACTTTTCCACAATGAATTGATGGCTGCGTATGGCGAATCTCCGGCTTTTGATTTTCTGGAGCGTTACCTGCTTGAACTTGACCTGTTGCTGGATGGAAAGACGCTGCAACAGCGTTTGGATGTTGATAATGTGGTTATCACGAAAGGAAACATCAATATGTTGCGTATGGTCAATGAAAACTGTCCTTTCTCCATACAATACATCAAGCGACGTGGTTATCGGGTCACTTGGACTGTAAAAGGAAAACCGGTGACTGTTGCTTTTCAGGCAGATTGCCAGTTGATCAAAGGTTGCAATATGATAGAGATGGACTCCCTATTGGTAAGAGATTTGCCGAAACATCATTCTTTAGACAATCAGACAATTCTTAAAGGGTGGGAGAATGCTAAGGTTTCCACTTCTCAGGATGCAAGGATCTTAGATAATGGAAACTACCTGAGCAATCTGATCAGCAGTAAACTTTATTTTAGGACTGTCAATGGCAAGGAAGAGCTGGTATGCAGTAAAGGAAGTGTGGCCAAGAGTATTAACAACATCATGTTGACGGGCATTTTCCGAAATGCAATCTCCCTGAGACTGGCGGTTGACAAATATGGTTATCAGACAGATTCACTCCTTGTTACCTTGCAGCAGTTTGTTTCTTTCTGTCGGGCAGAGGGAGCGAAAATATATATGGGTATCAAGACCGTTTCTCAAAAGGAATTGTCGGGAACACTGTTTATCTTGAATGAGCCTTTAGCTTACAATCATGTGCTTTCTTTCCGTTTTCCGATATGCCTCTTGCAGGGTAAGGACGATGTCGTAGATGCAAAGTTGTATCCTTACATACCTTTGCAAAACATTGTAGAGAAGTATTTTACAGATAATATAAAAGACGAGTATAAGTATGAAATCAAGTAACCTTTTAGTTCTACTATTGTTATTCTTCTTTGGTGGAACACTTCATGCTCAAACAGTTGACGAGCAGAAAAACAGATTGCATCAGTCAAGAAAAGCAATCTCTATATCTATGGCGAGGCTACGGCTGAGACAGAACAGGATGCAAGAGACTTGGCTGAAGAAATACTGAATTATGAGATAAACAAGTGGGCTGCCAGTCAGAAAAAACTGAAGGGAACTGCCAACTTCGTATTGAACAATCGTCAGGAACTTTATACGACCATGTCTTTGCCTCGTGGAAACATGTTCAGAAGTTTCATGTACGTCAAGAAAAGCGATATCCAGAAGGGTGATAATGCTACCATTATTTCCAAGGAAGTAAATGCTCCTGTAGCAGATGTGGATACTCCTGTAGCAGCGACTTCTCAGGTGGAGGAGATTTCAACCGTTCAAACAACATTTCCTGCTGTTGCAGTAGAATTGGCAGCCTTGACACAATATACAGATGTGGCAGCTAAAATTATGGGTTATACGAAATCTGGTAAGATCAAAACTTATGATTATTACGCCAAGTTGGATAATCCAGCATTGTATTATTTAGCTATGTATAATAAAGATGGGATAGTAAAGGCCATTTTGTCTCCTGGTAAACCTCGCAAAAATGTGAAGACAGGACAGGAAGATACCACCAATAACTATCCGGGATGTGGTGCGATTGGTTTTATCATAAATGAGTAATCTCCAGAAATTAGAATAAAAGATTTTAATTATGAGAAAGTCTATTAAATATTTATTGACGTTGATCTTCTGCATTTCCAGCTTCTCTGCGGCGATGGCAGTTGATGTTACACTTACCGTAGATGAGGGCTTTGTTCGCCCTTCTGGAATGGATGCAGCTGAGAGAAACTTAGCTAAGGTTCTCACTGAAATCAATCGTGCCCAAAGTTCGCATGATATCGTTTCGGTAAAGAACCTTCAGATGACTGAATTTGCCAAGAAATCTTTGGCTCGTCTTTGGGCTGTTACTCCATTCTATGTGGATGATGAGGATGTAGTAGAACGTTGCTGGCCTTTTGCAAATGGTACCATGACCGTCTATCACATCCCTCTGATCATTACACCAGAAGGTGAGGATTTCGGTACAAATACTTATCAGGATGCTGTGGTGGAATTTAATTCCAGAGGTGTTATCACTGATTTCCGCTTTGCGATGGACTCTCAGACCGGTATGAGTATGGACCGTTGTGGCTCTAAGTCTGTTGTCAGCCAGGAAAGAGAGATGATTGTGATGAGATATGTGGAGCAATTCCGTACTGCATACAACCAGAAAGATTTGGGTACTATCGGAAAGTTCTTTGCTGATGACGCCCGTATCATTACAGGTAATGTTATCATGAAAAAAATGCATGGAATGGATGAAAATGAGAAGGCGCAGTTTATGGTAAAATATACTGAGCAGACAAAAACTCAGTATATGGCCAACTTGAGACGTGCTTTTGCTCGTAACAAATGGATTGATGTCCAGTTTAAGCAGATTGGTCCTGATGGTTTCCCAAGTGGAGGCTGTAGAGAAGGTATTTCGATGTCAAAAGACGGTAAGTTCTATGGCGTACGCCTCCAGCAATCCTGGAAGTCCAGCACTTATAGTGATGAGGGTTACCTCTTCCTGATGTGGGAATTCTTTGATGATGGAAGAGAGCCTGTAGTTCATGTTCGTGCTTGGCAGCCAATGTATGTTGGTAAGGAAAAGCAGGAACCAAATCTTGACATCATGTCTCTGAGCGGTTTGGGAGCCGGAATCATTCGAGAGTAGAATCTTACTTTATTGCGTATGAAAAAGTTATTTGTATTTTTAGGCTTATGTCTTCTTACATTGACTACTTGGGCGCAGTCTCAATATGTGTCTTGCGAGCGAACTGCTGAGCAAGACCTTATTGACGACGCTGGGCGTAGTGGTATCCTGGTTCTCTCCAAGCGTTCTGACTTGGTGGTGACTGTCTTGAACTCGCCTAATGCAAAATCTGTATTGAGGGGGCGTAATAGAAATAATAATTATCTTTATGAGATTATTGTCAATCCTGATGAATGCAAACTTCCTAAGGTAGAGGTCAGCAAACGAGGCGATATCAATCGTTCCCGTTTTACAGTCAATCTGAAAAAGGGACTGTTGCAGGCTTATTCTGTTGTAGAAGTAGAGAAGCCTATCGCTTTGGATGAACAGAACTTTTATGAGCCGATTTTGAGTATTGACAGTACTGCAGTAGAGTTTGTTTCTTCCTATCCCGATTTGCAATGTAAGGTTAGTCCGGATTTACATGCCCGTATTGCCAAGACAAAAAAGAAGAATGATGATAAGGTATATGTTACCATCGTGACCATTCCTATGTCCAGTATCCGTGTTATGAAAGATCAACTCAGAATGCTTAATGAAAGATGTAGAAATTATGAGAAGATGTTTGAAAACTATACCGGTAAGAATAAGGAAAAGGATTTGGACGACTGGGATAAATGTGCCGATGATCTCAAAGAGTTGGATGATAAATGGCTGATGATGAAGAACATTGTCGTCTATGGTTCTAACACCAACCGGCTTTCTGTATCAGTAGAAAACTTAGTTGCTGACAAAAAAACTACTTATGGTATTCTTTCTGTCAAGCCGGAGGTTCTAACCGAGGCAGGTTCTTTGATGGCTGAAGCTGCACGCCTCTTTGAGATGCGCAGATATGAGGATGCCAAGCGTACTTTCATGAATGTGAAAAGTGCTAAGGACTTTAAGGTTGATTTGACCCCAGTCATCAATGCCAATCTTGCAGAATGTGACTCTTGTATCCTCTATACCAGATATGCAAATGGATTGTTTAATAAATATGTTGGTTGGAAGAAACAGGGTGAAACTATTTCTCAAAAGCAGTTGGTAGATTGTGCCTCTGGTGCCTTGGAGATGTTCCAGTATCTCTCCAATCGTAATCCTTGTGATTATTATTCTAAAGGTATTGAGAAACTCAAGCAGGAAATCGATAAGATACCTCTTGATTTGCGTTTTACCGTCGTAAAATGGCAAAACGATTATTCTGGTTTCCAGGAAACGGGTCCGATGGAGAATGTGGAGGTTTGGGCTTATTATGGTGATGAGGGCTTTGCGATGAGAAATCTCACCAGAGACGGAGATTTAGCTCATAAAATCCGTAAGTCTGAAGATTTTAGTCAGGTGGGAACTTCAGGACCTGATGGTGTTGTCGATCTGCATCTGAAACGTTCTGATTTACCAACTGGTTTCTTCTTCCGTCCTGTCGGTTACAAGAAAAAGGCGAAGGTGAAATTCCTGGATATGTCTAATGTGATGGCTCAGTCCCAAGGTGACTATACCATGCGCCAGTTCCGACTGAAAATGTATCTTGACAATTAAAATACTTATAATAATTATTACTTATGAAAAAGTCTATTGTATTTAAATTAGCTCTCGTAGCTTTTGCTTTGGTGTTTAGTGTAAATGCTTCTGCTGGTATTATTGATGGTTTGCTGAAACCGCTCTTGGAGCAATTCAATGTGAAAGAAACTACAGTTCAATGGAGTAATGTTCCTGTTTATTCTGCTCAGAAAGTTGTTGAGACTGATGCAGATGGTAAAGAAGTTCTGAATGAGGATGGTACTCCAGCATATCGCGTATTCCTGATTGATCAGAATGGTAACAAGCGTAGCAAAGAGGCTGTTGATGCGCAGATTAAGCAGGTTAACAATGCAGTGCTCCGTATTACTGCCAAGGTAGGTGCTCCTTTGCTTCTCGGTATTCTGACGGGTAAGAAGGATGTTGCTATTATCGGTTCGCTGACCGGTGGTTTGTTGAGTATTGGTGATATTGTATCAGCCTATAAGTTGAAGATGTCTCTTGGTAAGCAGAAAAAACTGTTGAAAGCTTACTCTCAGGCATTCAATGATGAAGGTAAGCCTGTTGCAGCGAAAGTTGATTCAAAAACTCTTTCTGATTTGGGTCTGACAGATGCGAATACCATCTCACAGACAACAGCTGATTTGCTGAAAGACCTGGAGGGTTCTGATTATACTACGAATTCAGTTGCTGCTCTTGACGACGTAGATTTCTCTAAGTTGGATTAGGACTCTTAATCCTATAAAAATAGTCCTCAATGAAAAGGATATTATTTTATTTGACTTTTGTTGCCGCATTGATTACCTCATGCGGCAACAAATCAGAGTCTTCCATTGAAAAGGAGATGGCCTCCGGTGTGGTTCTTATTCAGAACCAGAGCTATTATGAGGTGGAACTTTCCAATGGTGAGTCTCTTTATTTTGCTGGTTTTGATGAGGATGGAGACATCGTAGGCTTGACGGCAGATAAGGACTCTGTAAGCTTGTCTAATGGTTTTGGTACGGGTTTCTTTGTATCTGAAAATGGTGAAATCGTGACCAATGCGCATGTTGTTTCCAGTACCCGTACGGAGAAGGATATCAATAAGTCGATTGCTGCTGTCATCGAAAGTGTGAAGAAGCAGGTTGCAGAACAGTATTATGCCTTAGGCGAAAAGTTGGAGCAGGCTCAGGCGCTTTATAATGAAGCGAATTATAGTGATGCTTATTCCATGGATGATTTCAACCGTATCCGTGAATACCGTGATGCCATTCAAAGTCAGAGAGAAGAGTATGCTGATACTTACAATGGACTGAGTGACATCCGTCCAAGTGAATCGGAGGTGAGATATCACAACCGTGTAAGTATCGCTTATAATAATACTTTTGTTACCAGCAATTCTGATTTCTCATCTTGTGTAGTACTGAAGGTTGATCACGAACATGATTTGGCTGTCATCCAGTTGAAGGATAAGAAGACACCGGAAGGCAAGTATATCTTCGAGGTTCCGGATGATGATCCTTTGGAGGATTATTCGTTTACGGAGAGTATTGCCAAGTTCTTTGGATCTGATAAGAATGATAAACTGTTCCTGACTGGTTTCAATCGTGGTCCTTCGTTGGCTCAGACCAAGGATGGTATCAAGGCTCAGTTTAATATGGGCACTGTTAGTCAGCGTGCTTCCGACCAGATTATGTATTCCATTCCTGCTTTGCCGGGTAGTAGTGGTTCTGCTGTGGTTAACCACAAGGGTCAGTTGGTGGCTATCAATTATGCTGGTGTCAGTACAACCCAAAGCTTCAATTATGGTATCAGAGTGAAGTATCTGAAATCACTGATGAAGAATTTGGCATCCGGAATGGATGACGATGATGATTTTTAATAAGAATTTCCCCTATAAAGGAAGCTTTTCTATGAAATCTTTCCTTTATAGGGGAAATTTTGTGTTATTATTCCACTTCGCTCCAATCAATCAAGCCTTTACCCATTTCATATAGTTCTATAGTGAGAGCAACAACTTTTTTGTTCTCTGCTTGGAATGGGGCAGTATAATTATTGTTGATGATTTGTTGCTTGGCAGCAGTTAAACCTCCATTGCTCCTTGAATATTTCCGAGGTTCATGTCTCTGTAGAATGAGATTTGCATGGTTTGAATGTCCATCTGTGAACGAGCGGTAAGAGCAGGAAGTGCCATCGAATAGAGGGCTTTTCTCACTTCGTAATTTGGAAATCCTAATGTGTAGCTCCACTCATCTTCGGCTTTTATAGTCAGATATCCAGATTGGTAAAGGAAAAGTTCTGCTCCACCTCCTGTAACATCTGATGTTTCTAAAATGTCTCTGTCAATATAGCATTTCTCGAAATTCTTGATTCGCAATTCGATATTGTCAACAAACTTAGATAATAGGGTGGTTGCACCAGAAGCTACCCAGAAATTCTTGATTCTCTTTTGAGCTAAGGCACATATTAGACTATATGGGTTAAAGATGTCTGTCATGTTTTCACCACTGAAATGATAACCATCGTAATAACCCTTAAGCTTCTGTAATGTTGTAACCTTATCCCATTTATTCTTTTCCCCCAATTCAACCAACTCTTCATGGAAGTATTCGATAATTTCTTGTTGGGTGATGCCGCATACTGCCACATATTCTGGTAAGACACTGAGGTTTGTCAAGTTGTTGAGTACTGAGAACAAAGATATTTGCGTGAATTTAGTGATGCCTGTAATAAACACGAATCTCTCGTCAGTACTTGACGACTTTAGTACAGCAAAGACTTGGCGATAAACCTCTGTGCATTCTTTATGATAAGGAGTTTTCCAAGAGTGTTGGAGAGGAGCATCATATTCATCTACCAAAACAGCAGCAGGTTGTCCTGTGGACTGATGTACGACTTTTAATATTTCGGTAAATCTGACTGATAGAGAAGATTTTTTCGTAGAGGTGATATGGTATTGCTCTTCGTAATTGCTGAAGGCATTGTCAAAATAAGACTTGATTTCTTCTGCAGTGTTACCTGCAATGCTCATGTCGAATCGAATGACAGGATATTTTATCCAGTCTTTTTCCCATTGCATAATCTTTAGACCATCGAAAAGTTCCTTGTTTCCCTCAAAGTAACATTGCAATGTATCGACAAGAATAGACTTGCCAAACCGTCTAGGACGGCTTAGATAATTGAACTTCCTTCCATTGGCAATTTGCCAAACGAGATCGGTTTTGTCAACGTATTTGTAGTTGCCTGTTCTGATTTCTCTAAAAGAGGTAACTCCTTCTGGCAGTCTTTGTGCAATCATACTGATTCTCCTTATTATATATAGCTGTTTGCAAAGTTAGCACTTTTTCTTGATAATAAGAAGAATAATGAAGTTTTTTAGAAAAATATCATGAAAAATTTTGTGGTTCCGATAATTAGTCAACTAAATATAGAAAACTACAATACCAGCCATGCTCTTCACATGGTCCCTCGGGGATCACGTGATGGGGAACTGGTGAACAAGAGACGGGCAACCGTTGCTCACGTGATGGTCAACGAGTGCCCAAACAGATAGCTACAATTTGGGCAACATATTGATGACTTTTCCTCCTTATTATATATAGCCGTTTGCATAGTTTGCACTTTTCTAAATAAAAAAATCCCATCACTCTCAATGAGAATGATGGGATTCAATGTCTTAAAGCAAATTGCTTTCAGATTACTTACGAAGACCGAGGGCCTTGATGATGGCACGGTAGCGATTGATATCGCGGTCGTACAAGTAATCGAGCAATGCGCGACGCTTTCCTACAAGCTGTGTCAGAGAACGTGTTGTAGTATAATCTTTACGGTTCTTCTTTACATGTTCCGTCAAATGAGCAATACGGTATGAGAACAATGCTATCTGGCTCTCAG
>OGJX01000765.1_pt1 | contig 26381 bp, 20 predicted proteins | sample 1572381 | NCBI WGS metagenome assembly OGJX01 (sample SAMEA2582085, study PRJEB24529) | metagenome | biome: Human gut stool | place: China | collected 2011
GTTCTGCTCTCCTCGATCGGAACGAACAAAAATGGTAAGAGAACAGCCCTGATCTATCTGTTTAACGATCTGTTCGGCATGCTGTTCTGGTCAATTGTATTTTATTCTGTCAATGCAGTGGTGCATTTCCCGTTTATGAATGCCACCATGAGCCCGGTACTGATCGCAATGTTAAACACGGTTTTCCGTGCGGCAACGATTTTAGTACTTCTTCCATTTATCAAATGGATTGAAAAAATTGTTTATCTTGTTGTAAAAGATTCGCCGGAGGACGAGGAGGATCAGGCAGACTTCGATCTGCTCGAGGAGCGTTTCCTTGCTTACCCGGATCTTGCGATCACACAGAGCCATCTTGCGATGAACGGCATGGCAAAGAAGGCGAGAAAGAATATTTTGCGTGCGTTAAGCCTGTTCCTTGTGTATTCGACAGAAAAGTTTAATAAGGTACAGGAAAAGGAAACGCTGATCGATAAATATGAGGATAAGCTGGGAACCTATCTGATGCAGATGTCCACGCATGAGATGAATGGAAGCCAGGCGAAGCAGGTATCCAAGTTTTTGCATACAGTGAGTGATTTCGAACGTCTGGGCGACCATGCGGTGAATATCTCCGAGGTTGCGGCGGAGCTGAACGAGAAGAAAATTGCATTTTCGGACGAGGCACAGTATGAGCTGGATGTGCTCGAGAATGCAGTAAAAGAGTGTGTCAGTCTTGCGGTGGATGCATTCTGTGCGGACGACCTTGAGATGGCGGCAAAAGTAGAACCACTCCGCGAACTGATCGGTATCCTCTGCGATGAACTGAAACTGCGTCATATCGCAAGACTCCGCACCGGAAAATGTGAGATGAAGCAGGGATTTGCGTTTAACGATCTGCTGACGAACCTGGAGCGAATCGCAGCACACTGCTCGAACATCGCAGTTGCCATGATCGAACTTGAGGCAGCAGACTTTGATACCCATGAGTATTTAAAGAGTGTCCGCGAGTTAAAGAATGACACTTACATGGCATACTTTGATGAGTATGAAAGAAAATATGACATCAATGGTTACCGGAAGAAAAAAACAAAAGCACAGAAATAGAGATCAGTGATTACGGCTGTCGTACTGAAAGGAGAAATTCCCGGATTGTATGGCAGCTTTTTTTGACTGGTACATCGTCCTGCAAATAACGAAACGCCGTACTAGTCAAAAAAGGCAGAATGATGTACTATGAAAAGGAACAGAAAACGAAAATTAGAATTTGAAAAAAGTAAGGGAAAAACATGTCGCTGCAATTTATTTTCGGAAATTCAGGAAGTGGAAAATCATCCTATTTATATAGGAACATACTAAAAGAAGCGGCAGAGCATCCGGAGAAAAATTATCTGGTGCTTGTGCCGGAGCAGTTCACCATGCAGACACAGCGCGAGCTTGTGCGGCTTGAAAAGTCACACGCCATCATGAACGTGGATGTGTTGAGTTTTGCGCGCCTTGCATACCGTGTGTTTGACGAGCTTGGAAAACAAAACCTCCGTGTGCTGGAGGAGACCGGAAAAAATCTGGTACTCCGAAAGCTTGCAGGGGAACAGAAGAAAAACTTAAGTGTGCTGGGCGGTAACTTAAATCGGATGGGATACATCAGTGAGGTGAAATCCCTCATTTCTGAGCTGACGCAGTACAATGTGTCACCGGAAAAATTGGATACATTTTTGGAGACAGAGGATGTCGGAGAGACCCTGCGCCTGAAAATGCAGGATATCTCGGTCATGTACCACAGTTTTTCCGAATATCTCAAGGGGCAGTATATCACCGCCGAGGAAGTGTTATCGCTGTTGTGCGACGTTGCAGAGGATTCTGGTATCATAAAAGACAGCGTGATCGTGTTTGATGAATTTACCGGGTTTACACCGATACAGAACCAGCTTCTCAGGAAACTTTTAGTGTTATCAGAGCGTATCATTGTCTCCGTGACGATGGATGCAGGCGAGGATTTTTACCATTGCAGGGGCGGACAGGAACTTTTTTCCATGAGTAAAAAAACGGTGTCGGTCCTGATGAAAATGGCGGAGGAACTTCATGTTACGGTGGAGGAGCCGGTTGTGTTATCCGACGGAAAAAACCACAGGTATAAAAATGCGCCCTCCCTGTATTTCATGGAGCAGAATCTGTTCCGTCCGTATTATCATAAATGGCGGCAGAAGGAGGATGAACTTCGTATCGTAAGCCTTAAAAACCCAAGGGAAGAGCTTCACTTTGTGGCGCGTGAGATCACGAAATTTGTCCGTGAAAAGCATTACTGTTATAAGGACATCGCAGTGGTGACCGGGGATGTGGGGCTTTACGACAACTATGTGGATGAGATCTTTACGGCGTATGACATTCCATACTTTCTCGACCAGACGAGAACTATTTTATTTCATCCGTTTATCGAGTTTATCCGTGCGGTGCTTGAGGTGGCGGAACTCGATTTCTCTTACGAGAGCGTGTTCCGTTTCCTTCGCTGCGGTCTGACCGGCATCACAGAACGGCAGATCGATCTGATGGAAAACTACGTGCTTGCCAAGGGGATACGTGGCAGAAAAAAATGGGAAAAACAGTGGACATTTGTGTTCGACGACACGGAAAAAGAGAACCTCACAGAAATGAATGAGGTGCGGGAAAAGATTTATGGCTTCTTTGCACCGCTGTCGGAAGCGTTTGCCCAGGGAAAGACCGTGCGGGACGGAACCATTGCGTTGTATGAATTGATTGAAAAATTAGAAATAGAGCAAAAACTGAAACAAAAAGAACTCGAATTCGAGCGTCAGGGCAATCAGGTCAAGGCGAAAGAGTACGCCCAGATTTACAGGATCGTCATGGATCTTTTTGATAAGGTCGTGGACTTTTTGGGAGATGAGGTACTTCCGGTCAGAGAGTATGCGGATATTTTAGACGCCGGGTTCGAGGCGGCAAGAGTCGGCGTGATCCCGCCTGGGAATGATAAAGTGACGATCGGTGATATCGAGCGTACCAGATTGAACCATATCAAAATCTTGTTTTTTATCGGTGTCAATGACGGTGTTGTGCCGAAAGCTGGCAATGCCGGAGGGATCATCTCACAGTTTGAGCGTGAGAAAATGGCAGCCTGCCATCTGGAGCTTGCACCGGGTGCGCGTGAAAAAGTTTTCATCCAGCGGTTTTATCTGTATCTGAATGTGACGAAACCGTCTGACTTTTTATATGTGACCTTTTCGAAAGTGAATGCGGACGGAAAAGCGCTCAGAAGGTCGTACTTTGCCGGAACGCTCTTGAAAATGTTTCCAGAAAAAACTGTGGAGGAGATCGGCGAGACGACTTCTGCAGACTGTATCATGACGCCGGAGAGCAGCATGGCGTTTTTCCTGGAGGGACTGCAGGATGAGGCATGGCCCGGGGAGAATGAAAAAACTGCGTCAGAGGCAGATCAGACAGAGGAAAAGTTATCAGAGCCAGCGAATAAAGAGGTGTGGAATGCGCTTGCAAAGTTTTATCTTTCAGATGAAAACTGGAAAGAGGAAGCCGACCGCCTGTTAAAAGCGTCGTATGTGGTACACAGCGACGAGCCAATCAGCCACGCAGTGACACAGGCACTTTACGGGACTGTGTTAGAGAACAGTGTTACAAGACTGGAGCACTTTGCGGCGTGTGCCTATGCGCATTATCTGAATTATGGCCTGCATTTAAGGGAGCGTCAGCTTTTGGAGTTTGCAAGCGTGGACATGGGAAATATTTACCATGATGCGCTCGAACATTTTTCGAGAAGGGTGGAAAAATCAGAGTACACCTGGTTTGACATCCCGGAGGACGTGCAGGAGACATTTATTGAGGAGAGCATGGATGATGCGATTGCCGGGTGCAAAAATGCCGGAGCGTTTGAGAACGTGAGAAACCGTTACCTGACCGGCCGGATGCGCCAGACCATCAAGCGCACGGTTTGGGCGCTCACCACCCAGATCCAGAAGGGGAAATTTGTGCCGGCTGATTTTGAGGTGTCCTTTTCGCGTGCAGATAAGTTGGATGCCATCCGTTTTCAGCTGAGTGATGAGGAAAAAATGAACCTGCTCGGCAGGATCGACCGTGTGGACACCTACGAGACGCCGGATAAAGTTTATGTGAAGATCATTGATTATAAATCGGGAAATACGAGTTTTTCACTTGTCAATCTGTATCATGGACTGCAATTACAGCTTGTGGTTTATATGAATGCGGCATTGGAATTAGAGGAAAAACGTCATCCGGGCAAAAAAGCGGAACCGGCGGGTATCTTCTACTATCACATTCAGAATCCGATGGTAGACGGACTTGGAAATGAGACAGAGGCAGAGATAAAAAACAGCGTTTTGGAGCAGTTGAAATTAAATGGTCTGGTGAACGATGATCCGGAAATCTATGAGGCGATGGATTCAGATTTTGCCGGAAATTCTTCGGTCATTCCGATCGGAAAAAAGGCGGACGGCAGCTTAAAAGCAACTTCTAAGGCTGCCAGCACCTACGATTTTTCCGTGATGTCTGATTATGTGAGAGAGAAGATCAAAGAGACCGGGAAAAAAATCTTTGCCGGGGATATTTCGATCCATCCATACTCGCTGGACGGAAAAAGCGGCTGCGATTACTGTCCATACCACACCGTCTGCGGTTTTGACGCCCGGATGCCGGGGTATTCCTATCACAAACTGGAAAAATTTGACAGTGCGGACGAGGTGTTAAAGCGTATGGAAAACGAAAAGCAGGAACAGTAAATAACAGGAGTGAGAAATATGGGAGTTTCATGGACCACAGAGCAGCAGCAGGTCATTGACTTAAGAAATCGAAATATATTGGTATCTGCGGCAGCAGGTTCTGGAAAGACCGCTGTTTTAGTAGAGCGGATCGTGAAAATCATAACAGACAAAAATCATCCGGTGGATATTGACCATCTGCTGATCGTGACGTTTACCAATGCGGCAGCGGCAGAGATGCGGGAGCGAATCGGAAATGCGATCGAGAAAGCGTTAGACGAACAGCCGGAGGATGAGCATCTGTTAAGGCAGCTGACCTTGATTCACAATGCACAGATCACGACCATCGACAGCTTCTGTCTGTACGTGGTGCGCAATCATTTTCATGAGATCGATCTGGAACCGAATTTCCGTATCGGGGATGAGGGTGAGTTAAAATTGCTGCGCGAGGATGTCCTTGGCAGGGTTTTGGAACAAAATTATGAGGAACCTTCGGAAGCATTTTCCGATTTTGTGGAGGGCTATGCATCGGGGCGGACGGATGCAGCATTAAATGAGATGATCCTTCAGTTATATGAGTTTTCCAGAAGTTATCCGTGGCCGGAAAAATGGCTTGATTCCTTTGTGGGAGCCTACCGCATCGAAAACAGGGAGGAGTTAGACCGTGCAGAATGGCTTGCTCCGCTCACGCAAAATATCCGCTTTGTCTTAAAAGACTGCGAACAGCTCTTAAAGCAGGCGCTTGCGGTCACACAGCAGGATGACGGACCGGATATGTATGAGAAAGCGGTGCGCAGCGATCTGGAAAAATATGAAAGTTTATCCAAACTAACCTCTTTCTGTGAACTGTCCGTGGCGCTTTCCGATATCAAATACGACAGACTTGCGAGCAGCAGAGGTTTTGAGGGAGATCCCGATAAATTAGAGCTGGTAAAAAGTCTCAGGGAGCAGGCGAAGGATGTAGTAAAGAAGTTATGTAAACAATATTTTTTCTGTTCGCCGGAGATGATGATAGAGCAGTTAGAGCGCACGGAGCCGATGTTAGAAGAAGTCGTCCGCCTCACAAAACAGTTTGCAGAGGAGTTTGCAGCCGCAAAACGCCGGAAAAATCTGGTGGATTTTCATGATGTGGAACATTTTGCATTGCAGATCCTTGTGGATGAGGAGACGGAGAAGGCGAAAAAGACTGCGGAAGAGTTCCGGGATACTTTTGAGGAAATCATGATCGACGAGTATCAGGACAGCAACGAAGTGCAGGAGACACTGCTCCGCTCCATTTCCAGAGAGGAGCGTGGGGAAAATAATATTTTCATGGTCGGGGATGTAAAGCAGAGTATTTACCGGTTCCGTCTCGCAAGACCGGAACTTTTCATGAAAAAATACGATTCCTATTCGCTGGAAGAGAGTACCACGCAGCGTATCGATCTGCACAAAAACTTTCGAAGCAGAGAGGAAGTCTTAACCTGCACAAACGATATTTTTTATAAAATTATGGCGCGGAGCCTTGGAAATGTAGAGTATGATGCGGAGGCTGCACTGTATCCGGGGGCAAGCTATCCGGCAATGCCAGTGCAGGAAAATTCTGCTGGAGAAAAAGCAGCAGAAGATGAAAAAGTTTCCGGGAAACAGATAAATGGATTTACACCTGAGATTTTACTTGCGGACAGCAATGATGAATTATTGGAGGACACAGATTTTTCCGATAAGAAGACATTAGAAGCAAAAATTGTGGCGGAGGAGATCAGACACCTGATGAAAACGCAGCCTGTCACCGATAAGGCGACCGGAGAACTTCGGGCGGCACGCTACTCCGATATTGTAATTTTGCTCCGCAGCCTGTCCGGCTGGGCGGATTCGCTTGTGGAAGTGCTGAACGGGAATGGGATCCCGGCACACACGGTTTCTTCCACTGGATATTTTTCCACGGTGGAAGTGCAGACGGTACTGTCCATGCTGAGGCTTTTGGATAACCCAAGACAGGATATTCCGATGGCGGCAGTGCTCCGCTCTCCGATGGCAGGGCTTACCGATGAGGAGCTTGCGGTGTTAAGGCTTGAAGATGGCAGTGTGCCTTTTCATGAAGCGGTGCTCGAACTGGCAGAAGGTCTTTATGAAGAGGACGGGCAAAAAGAAATTTCAAACCCGGAGGCAGATCAGAAGCAGGGAAAAAATGCGGATGAGAAACCAGAAAATCATATAGAGTCGACCGCTCACCGGAAATTGCTCAAATTTTACAAAAAATACAGGCAATTACGCCAGCTCGTCCCGGACACCCCGATCCATGAGCTGATCGAGATCATCCTGTGCGAGACCGGATACGGTCATTATGTGGCGGCAATGCCGGCAGGAAACAGAAGGACAGCGAATTTAAACATGCTTTTGGAAAAAGCCGCAGCCTACGAAAAAACGAGTTACAAAGGACTGTTTCATTTTGTGCGTTATATCGATGAACTGCAAAAATATGATGTGGATTTTGGTGAGGCAGACATGGTCGGGGAAAACGAGGATGTTGTCCGGATCATGAGTATCCATAAGAGCAAAGGTCTTGAGTTCCCAATTGTGATCGTGAGCGGTATGGGCAAAAATTTCAATAAACAGGACACACGGAGCAAAATGGTGCTTCACCCGGAACTTGGTATTGGTCTTGACTACATGGACGGAAAAAAGCGTATCAAATCACCGACTATCGCAAAGAAGGCGATTGCAAAGCAGATCGATCTGGAAAATCTCGGCGAGGAACTTCGTGTACTTTACGTTGCCTTAACCCGTGCAAAAGAAAAGCTCATTCTCACCGGAACATTAAAGGATGCCCCGGAAAAACTGGAATTTTTCAGGCAGCAGGCAGCATTGTATGCACATTCCAGCGACACCACAGCGATTCCGTATCTGACAAGGGAAAGTGCCGCAGGGTATCTCGACTGGATACTTCCGGCAGTGCTTTCTTATGGAGAAAAATATCCGGTGCGGGTTGTGGAAGCAGCAGAACTTGTTTTACAGGAGGTGGAAAATCAGGGAGAGCAAAGTGAAGGACTGACAGAGCGGATCGAGGAGATCAAAGCGGCGGATACACAGCTGGTAGGGCAGTTAAAACAGAGATTTTCGCAGCGTTATCCATATCAGACGGATATTTTGCGGAAAAACAAATATTCCGTATCCGAATTAAAGCACCGTGCCATGCGTGAAAGATTCGAGGCAGAGCAGGAGGAGACAGTTCCGGCATTCTTGGAAGAACCTGTGACGCCAACGATTCCTCTTTTCATCCAGAGACAGGGAAGCGTGGGACAGGAGGCACAAAATAAGGCACAGGATGCAGGGCAGGAAGCAGAAAGTAAAGCAGAACAGAAAATAGAATCAAATACAGCAAACCGTGGAGCGTTACGTGGTACTGCAGTGCACCGCGTCATGGAGTGCTACGATTTTGCCTCAGAAAAAAGTGTACATGAACAGATGGAAGCTATGGAAAAAGAGGAGAAAATCACTGCGGATATGCGTGCACTCGTGAAAGAGCAGATTGTGGCAGATTTTGTTTCCTCGGAAACAGGAAGGCGGATGGCTCTCGCACAGTGCGGGGGAGCACTTTACCGTGAGAAACCATTTGTCATGGGATTTACGGAAGAGGAACTGGAAAGATATGGCTTTGGGGCAGGTGCGCAGATGATAGAAAATGAAGCGCAGACTGAAAATGCACAACAGGAAATCATGTCAGAAAATGTGTCGCAGGAAAATCATATGCATGAGGAAGATTTAACTTTAATTCAGGGAATCATTGATGTTTTCTGGATTGAGGATGACGGAATCACAGTCTTGGATTACAAGACAGATCGTGTGGATACTGCGCAGGAGCTGATTGACCGTTATGCGACACAGTTAAAGCTTTATGCGGATGCGTTGGAGCGGGTTTTTGCCATCCGGAAACTGAAGGTGAAGGAGATTCTGATCTACTCGTTCCGGTTAGAAAAGCTGATTTCAATTGAATAAATGTATGCACGAAGATCACTGGAGTCTTAATGATTCCGGTGATTTTCGTATAGAGCGATCGTATAGAGCAATCAGACGATATTTTCTTGTGTGCATAAGTGATTCATGGTATCATAGAAATCATGAGAACGGAGGAAGGAGTCGCAAAAATGAAAGCCTTAAACATCCCGGTTGGTATTTCTAATTTTGAAAAAATCCGCAATAATGGATTTTATTATGTTGATAAAACTGGTCTGATCGAGGAACTTCTGAAAACAGAAGCAGAAGTGACGTTGATCACCCGACCACGTCGATTTGGAAAAACACTCGGAATGAGTATGCTAGAAAGCTTTTTTGATATTCGAAAAAACAGTCGGAAACTATTTGAAGGTCTTGAGATTGCACGCCAGAGTGAATTATGCAGCAAGTGGATGAATCAATATCCGACGGTTTCCGTATCATTCCGGCAGGTGGATGGTCTGAACTTTACAAGTGCATATGATATGCTGACAATGGTGTTTGCCGATCTGTATAACAAACATCTTTATCTGCTTGAAGACAGTCATGTAACGGAGTTTCAAAAGAAAACGTTTACAAATATTGCGCATGGATGTGGTTCGGAAAAAGAAGTGAAAAGCAGTCTTGTTCTTTTGACGACTATGATGCAGCAGCATTATGGTAAGGCAGTAGTACTTTTGATAGATGAGTATGATGTTCCGGTTGCAAAGGCAAATGCGCATGGTTATTACAACGAGATGTTAGATGTCATGAAAGGACTATTGCAGGCTTTGAAAGATAATCAGGCACTTTGTTTTGCGGTTGTCACAGGATGTCTGAAAATTGCTAAAGAAAGTATTTTTACAGGAACCAATAATTTTGTGTCTGACACTATCACAGATTCACGCCTGAATGAATACTTTGGCTTTGTCCAGAGCGAGGTGGATCAGATTTTAGCAGATGCAGAGTCAGAAGATCAGGCGGAAAATATCCGAAAATGGTATGACGGATATCACTTTGGTGACTTTGATGTTTATTGTCCGTGGGATGTGATGAATTATCTGCTGGAGCTGCAGCACAATCCACAGGCTAAGCCGGTCAGTTATTGGAAAAATACCAGCGATAATGCAATTATCCGTTCTTTTATCGATCATTCAGGAAGCAGCATCACGAAGAAGCTGGAAAATTTAATGGCTGGAGAAACAATTGTTCAGCGTGTGGATGAAAATCTGACTTACGATTATTTACATTCTTCGGAGGATAACCTGTGGAGTATGTTGTATCTGACAGGATACCTCACAAAAGCGCGGAATGAACAAACGGATGAGGTGCTGCCTGACGGTGCGATTGCACTTATGATACCGAATGAAGAAATCAGGGATATATTTGAAACGACGGTTATACAGTGGTTTGATGACAGTACCAGAAAATGGAATCGGACTTTATTGTTTGATGCAGTGTGGAATGGTGACAGTGTGAATCTGACAAAAGAAATGAATATTCTTTTACGACGTACAATCAGTTATCACGATTATAAAGAGGATTTTTATCATGCGTTTCTTGCAGGAATCTTTACAGGTGCCGGATATATGGTGGATTCGAATAAGGAGCATGGCGAAGGGCGTAGTGATGTGGTCGTATATGATCCGGTTAATGGACGTGTTGCGATTTTTGAAGCAAAATACACGAAAAATCAGGAAAAATTGGAAAGTACATGTAATACTGCGTTGCAACAGATAGATGAACGTCTGTATGCAAAGGAGTATGAAGATGATTATGATCAGATTCTATGCTATGGCATTTCATTTTTCAAAAAACGGTGTCTTGTCAAGAAAAAGTAAACGGTTAAGTGAGGAAATTTATGGGACAGATCATACTTGCCTCGGCATCGCCGAGAAGAAAAGAATTGTTAGAACAGATCGGACTGGAATTTGAAATCTGCCCGGCGAAAGGGGAGGAAGTTATCTCGAAAAGTGCGCCGGAGGAGGTTGTGATGGAGCTTTCCGAGCAGAAAGCGACAGAGGTCGCAGCAATGGTAAAAACATATGAGAGCGGACATGGGGAACTGATGACACCGCAGGATATCTTAGTGATCGGGGCAGACACCGTCGTTGCATGTGATGATACCATCCTTGGAAAGCCAAAAGATGAAGCCGATGCAAAGCGGATGCTCACACTTCTGTCGGGAAGAAAACATGCCGTGTATACAGGCGTTACGTTTGTGTTTCTGGATAAAAACGGACGAGCGGGCGCACATACCTTTTACGAGAAAACAGAAGTTACCATGAAGCCGTTGTCGGAACCTGAGATCGACCGTTATGTGGCGACCGGAGAGCCGATGGATAAAGCCGGTGCCTATGGGATCCAGGGAAAATGTGCCATTTATATTGAAGGGATTGAAGGTGATTACAATAATGTGGTCGGACTTCCGGTTGCACGCATTTATAAGGAGCTGCAAAAGCTTGGAATCGATCCCTATCTATGGTAAACTGCATGAAATAGTAGATTGGATGATTTCTAAATTCTCTTATATCCTAAATTAAAATTTAGAAATTATCAACAACACATATGAGGAGAGGAGCAAATAAAATGCAATATGATGAGACATGTTTAGAATATTTTCTGGCGCATCAGGAACAGCTATTCCCGGAGCCGGTCGCAGAGACACCGGAAGAGGCAGAGGAATTTTTAGAGGACTGCATGGCGGTCGTCTGTATGAATCTGAAAGAGGTAAAAGCTTATTTCGAAGATCAGGGGGCTGATATCGAGGGAATGTCACTCAGGGATCTGGAGGAGGCAAGCGAAGTTTTTGCCCTCCCGGATGGCAGATATCTGATCGTGGAAGCTTAGGTTTGTAACGATTCAAACCAAGGCAGCTTTCATAAACTTACGAATGGGGGCTGAATGGTTACTTATTTCAACAATTTATTACTTCAACAATTTTTGAAAATAGGATTGACAAACGAAAAATAGTTTATTATACTCAAAAAGTTTGCAAAGCAAACAGAACGAGTAAGCCATTTTACAGTGCAAAAAACTGTAAAAAAGCATTTTATAACAAGGAGAAAACTACATGAAAAATTATGATGTGATTATTATTGGGGCAGGTCCTTCCGGTATTTTCTGTGCATATGAACTGATCCATGCCAACAAAGACCTGAAGATTTTAATGATTGAAAAAGGACGCCGTATCGAGAACAGACAGTGTCCGAAGAGAAAGACAAAAGTATGTGTAGGCTGTCAGCCATGTTCCATCACGACCGGATTTGCCGGAGCAGGAGCATTCTCCGATGGAAAATTATCTTTATCCCCTGACGTAGGTGGAAATCTTCCGGAGATTTTAGGATATGATGAGACTGTTACATTATTAAAAGAATCCGATGATATTTATTTAAAATTCGGAGCAGATACAAAAGTTTACGGTGTGGATAAAGAAAAAGAAATCCGCGAGATCCGTAGAAAAGCGATCACTGCAAACTTAAAACTGATCGAATGTCCAATCCGTCACCTTGGAACAGAGGAAGGATACAAGATTTATTCCAGATTGCAGGAGCATCTGTTAGAGCAGGGTGTTGAGATGGAATTCAATACCATGGTCAAAGATATTATTATTGAGGATAATCAGGTGAAAGGTCTTGTGACAGACAAAGATGAGACTTACTATGCAAAAGAGATCGTTTCCGCAGTCGGACGTGAGGGAGCAGACTGGTTCTCACATATCTGTAACGGTCATGGAATCGAGACGCAGGTTGGTACGGTAGATATCGGTGTCCGTGTGGAAGTGCGTGATGAGGTTATGGAATTCTTAAACGATAACCTTTACGAAGCAAAATTAGTTTACCACACACCTACATTTGACGATAAAGTGCGTACATTCTGTACGAATCCATCCGGTGAAGTAGCAACTGAGTACTATGACAATGGACTTGCAGTTGTAAACGGACACGCTTATAAATCCAAAGATTTAAAGACAAACAACACCAACTTTGCAATTCTTGTATCCAAGAATTTTACAAAGCCATTTAAAACACCAATCGAGTACGGAAAACAGATTGCACAGCTTTCCAACATGCTCTGCGACGGAAAAATTTTAGTACAGACCTTCGGTGATTTCAGAAGAGGAAGAAGAACGACAGAGGAGCGTCTCTGCAGAAATAACCTGATTCCTACTTTAAAGGATGCAGTACCTGGAGATCTTTCCCTTGTATTCCCACATCGTATTATGGTGGATATCGAGGAGATGATCCTTGCACTTGATAAGGTAACACCGGGTATTGCAAGTGATGAGACTTTATTATATGGTGTTGAAGTAAAATTCTACTCGAACAAGGTTGTTGTAAACAGAGACTTTGAGACAAGCGTAAAAGGTCTTCGTGCCATCGGTGACGGAGCATCTGTAACCCGTGGACTGCAGCAGGCATCCGCAAACGGAATCTCTGTTGCAAGAAGCATTTTAAAAGCTATGGAAGCTTAAAAGAAAAGCATGAAAAAAATTAGAAAAAAAATTGCACTGATATGTCTGCTCTGCTTTTCCTTTCTGCTCACAGGATGTAAGATTGGAAATAAGGAAGTGATCGTCTCAAACACATTGAACAATCGCCAGGTATTTCGAATCGGAAACGTGTCCTGTGGGCTGAAAGAGGCGAAGGTATATCTTGTGAATTACCAGAATATTTACGGAACTGCCTATGGACTTGATCTCTGGCAGCATGATTTTGGAGACAGTTCTCTGGAAAATTATGTGAAAAATATCACAATGCAGGAACTGGCACAGGTGGTCTGCTTAGACCAACTTGCAAAAGAAAAAGAAATGGAGCTTTCCGAAGAAGAAAAGGAAAAGACCGCCCAGGCAGCAGAGGAGTACTTTGCATCTCTCACGGAGGATGAGATTGCCTATATGGGTGTTTCGGAGAGTGACATCAAAGAGTACTATGAGCATTATGCGCTGGCACAGAAAGTGTACCATTCACTCACAAAAGCTGTGAATGAGGAGGTCAGCGATGATGAGGCACGGGTGATGGAAATCATGCAGATTTTTGTTTCGGATGAGAGCCGGGCAAATGAAATTGCATCCAGATTAGCTCAGGGAGAAGATTTTGCAACACTCGCCAATAACTATAATGAGCTTAGCAGCATTCAGGTAAATGTTTCCAGAGATGAACTTCCGGATGCGGTAGAGCAGATTGCATTTCAGATGGAAAATGATGAAGTTTCCGGTAAGATCACAGTGGATGGAGGCTTTTATTTCATTAAATGTTTGAACAAATACAATCAGGAGCTGACAGAGGCAAACAAAGCCAATATTGTAGACAAAAGAGAAAAAGAAGCTTTTGATGATGAATACAATGGATTTGTTTCTTCCCTGAGTTCGAATATCAACGAAGAACTCTGGGAGAATCTGGAACTCGAGACGGGTTCCGGGATGAAAACAGATACATTTTTTGAAGTTTTTAATACTTATTGTGGTGATATGTAATATCACCACAATTTTTTCGAGGGAAAAAGATATGACGAAGGATATGACAAACGGATCTCCAATGAAACTGATTCTTGGATTTTCCGTACCACTTTTGTTTGGATTTTTATTTCAGCAGTTTTACAATTTAATGGATACTTTGATCGTAGGACGTTTTCTTGGAGTAGATGACCTTGCAGCGGTAGGTTCTACAGGCTCCGTCAACTTCCTTATCATCGGATTCTGTATGGGAGTGTGCAACGGATTTGCAATTCCTTTAGCACACAAATTCGGCGCAGGAGACTATAAGGGCATGCGTGGATTTATGATGAATGCCATTTACCTCTCCGCAATTTTTGCAGTGGTCATGACGATTATGACAGTCATTTTCTGTATGCCGATTCTGGAGCTGATGCGCACGCCGGAAAATATCATTGACGGTGCATACCATTATATTGTGATCATTTTCTGGGGAATCCCGGTCACATATCTGTACAATCTGGTTTCGGGAATTATCCGTTCCATGGGGGACAGCAGGACACCGGTTGTGTTTCTGGTGATCGCTGCGGTCATTAATATCGGACTGGATCTGTTTTTTATCGTAGTGCTTGGAACCGGAGTGGAAGGTGCTGCGTGGGCGACCGTGATCTCACAGCTGATCTCCGGTGTTGGATGTCTTATTTACAGTATCAGGCATTTTGAGATACTGCATCCGGAAAAAGAGGAAATGCAGGTAAATAAAACGTACATGATGACACTGTGCGGAATGGGTGTTCCGATGGGACTGCAGTATTCCATCACGGCGATCGGAAGCGTTATCTTACAGAGTGCGGTCAACTCCCTTGGCTCTCATGCGGTTGCCGCAATGACAACCGGAAGCAAGATCGGAATGTTTTTCTGCTGTCCGTTTGATGCGTTAGGATCTACGATGGCAACCTATGGCGGTCAGAATGTCGGGGCAAAAAAACTGGATCGTGTCTCCGGAGGTTTAAAGGCGGCGTCCATTCTCGGATGTGCGTATGCGGTGCTGGCATTGGTCATTATGTTCTTTTTCCGTGGGGTTCTGGCAGGCTTCTTTGTCGGAGAGGCAGAGCCGGAAGTCGTTTCCAATGCAGGACTGTTTTTGCTGATCAACAGTGCATTCTATATTCCGCTGGCATTTGTTAATATCGTGCGCTTCCTGATCCAGGGAATGGGCTACAGCAAATTTGCTATTTTGGCGGGTGTGTTTGAGATGGTTGCAAGAACACTGGTCGGATTTGCGTTTGTGCCTGTTTTTGGCTACGTGGCAGCGTGCTTTGCAAGCCCGGTGGCATGGATCTTTGCGGATGCATTTTTATTCCCGGCATATTTCCATGTTCTGAAAAAGACGAAGAAGATGTTGTACAAGTAAAAAATAACTGCGAAACTTCCCACCAGAGTAGAGCAAATTGTGAAAAATTGAACAATGTAATTAAAAACGAAAGGATTCAGTATGAGTATTTTAAACGTGGAGCACCTGACACATGGATTTGGTGACAGGGCAATTTTTAATGACGTGTCTTTCCGGCTTTTGAAGGGAGAACACATCGGATTAGTCGGCGCCAACGGCGAGGGAAAATCCACATTTATGAATATCGTGACCGGAAAGCTTATGCCGGACGAGGGAAAAGTGGAATGGGCGAAAAACGTCCGTGTCGGTTATCTCGACCAGCACTCCACACTGACAAAAGGCATGACGATCGAGAGTGTGTTAAAATCGGCGTTTGCATGGCTGTTTGAACTGGAAGAAAATATGAACCGGATCTGTGATGAACTTGGTGAGGCGGAACCGGACGAGATGGATGCGATGATGGAGGAGCTCGGAGTCATTCAGGATACACTCACCATGCATGATTTTTACATCATTGATGCAAAGGTGGAGGAAGTGGCGAGAGCGCTCGGTCTGCTTGATCTCGGACTGTCCCATGATGTCACGGATTTAAGCGGCGGACAGCGTATGAAAGTTCTTCTGGCAAAGCTTTTACTGGAAAAACCGGATATTCTCCTTCTGGATGAGCCGACGAACTATCTCGATGCAGAGCATATCGCATGGCTGAAACGCTATCTGCAGGAGTATGAGAATGCATTTATACTGATCTCCCATGATATTCCGTTTTTAAACGACGTTGTGAATATTATTTACCATATGGAAAACCAGCGTCTTGACCGGTATGTAGGGGATTACGATAAGTTTCAGGAAGTCTATGAGGTGAAAAAATCGCAGTTAGAGGCGGCTTACCGCAAACAGCAGCAGGAGATCAGTGAATTAAAGGATTTTGTCGCCCGAAACAAAGCGCGCGTTGCCACAAGAAATATGGCAATGTCACGCCAGAAGAAGTTAGACAAAATGGATGTCATCGAGCTTGCTGCGGAGCGTCCGAAGCCGGAATTTAATTTTAAACTTGGAAGAACACCAGGACGCTATATTTTCGAGACGAAAGACCTTGTGATCGGATATGACGAACCGCTGTCAAAACCGTTAAATATCTCCATGGAGCGTGGACATAAAATTGCACTTGTCGGCGCAAATGGAATCGGTAAGACGACTCTGTTAAAAAGTATTTTAGGATTGATCCCAGCGCTTGGCGGTTCTGTGGAACTCGGCGAGAATTTAGAGATCGGATATTTTGAGCAGGAGATCAAAGGTGAGAACAAAAACACCTGTATCGATGAGATCTGGGAAGAATTCCCGTCTTTCAGCCAGTACGAAGTGCGTTCTGCCCTTGCAAAATGCGGACTTACGACCAAACATATCGAAAGCCTTGTCCGCGTGTTGAGCGGTGGAGAGCAGGCAAAAGTAAGACTCTGCAAATTGATCAATAAATCGACCAATGTTCTGCTCTTAGACGAGCCGACCAACCATCTGGATGTCGATGCGAAGGACGAATTAAAACGTGCGCTTCAGGAATACCGCGGCAGTATCCTTCTGATCTGCCATGAACCGGAATTTTATCAGGACATTGTCAATGAAGTGTGGGACTGCTCGAAGTGGACAACGAAGATTTTTTAATAAAAAAGACAGGTACTGTTCCTCTGGAAAGAGGAAGGAGTATCTGTCTTTTTTTGTGCAGAATAAGGTTATTGCTTTTCACGGAAACACTGGATGGTTAATTTTAAGACCTTGATCTGCTGGTCGGTCAGTCCCTGGGTTGAGAGACTGGCATTTCCGGTATTCTCACAACCCAATAAATAATCAGTACTCACTTTATATATGGTGGAAAGTTTTATCAATGTGGAGAGTGATGGCTGTCTGACACCTGTTTCGTATAAACCGATAAGACTGTCTGACACGCCTAAAAGCCTTGCAATCTGAGCGCGGGATAAACCTGCATTAATACGTGAATTTTGTAAGCGTTTGTCTAATCCTTCGATCATAATGTGTCCCTTTCTATAAATATGCGCTATAAAAATATGTGGGAATAAATCTTTCGGGTTAAGTGTATTGAAAAAGAAGAAACATATGGTTGCATAACACTACAGATAGTAGTAGAATGTTTACAAATAGTTGTAAATCACAACAGAAAAAAGGAGAAAAGTGAATGAAAAAGTTACACAAAATGATGAAAGCATTTGCAGTTTGTGTTGCATTGGCATTGGTTTTCTGTATGATTCCAGTGGGCAGCGTGTACGCAACAGAGGCAGGCACAGGAAATGAATCAGGAAACGGATCTGAAAACGGTGGGAATGGAGAAACACCATCAGAAAATCCAGAGACAGTTCAAATTACAATTGATAATACGAATTCTCATGTGGGAGTACGTTTTTATCAAGACACTAATAATGTAGAAGAAATTGATGAGACAGATACATTTAAGTGGATTGCTCCAGGAACAAACGAGACTATTTCTGTCCCAAAAGATGCAAAAGCAAGAATACGTGTGTATATTCAGGCAAATGGATATTATATTCCAGAGGATTATCATATTGATGGTGTAGAAAAATTAACAAATGACAATAAGGTTGGTTGGGGATGGTGCAGAGCAGCATTTGAAGTGACAGCGGATCAGGATAAAACTATTAAGATTTCGGAAGCAAAAGAGTGTCCGGAAAATCACAGCACAATCCAGCCAAACTTAAGATGGGGATATAATGATCAGGGAGATGGAACACATGCAGCTTTCTGTGAAACCTGTTCCACTGTTTTAGATCATACGATAGGGAAGCATGAGTATATGAAAATGACTCTGTCAGAGTATGTAAATTGGTATTATACAGATGGAGATTATTATGCTGGTGCTGATCCGGAAAAAGACCTTGCTCCAATGATGAAAAGCATGTTGGAGTATTATGAAAAACAGGAAGGCTTGACCGCAGATACAGTTGCTAATTTTTGCAAAATCTGTGGGGCAGTAGAGAAACTTCCAACTCAGGACACAACATCCACAGACAACAAAACAGATACATCTACATCCAGCACAACATCATCCCAGCCGGCTCCGACACCGGCACCCGCAGCAGAAGTTCCGGCTGCTCAGCCAGTTGCAGCAGGTTTAGCAGATGCAGAAGGTGTACTTCCAACAGGTGCAGCAATCACAGCGGCAACTGTTACATCAGGAGCATCTTATGAAAAAGCAGTAGAAGTGATCAAAGCACAGGTGAGCGGACTTGGCGAGTTCTCTGTTATGGAGATTAACCTGACAGATGCCGCTAACACACAGGTACATCAGTTAAATGGATATGTACAGGTTTCTGTTCCAATGCCTGCTAACATTACGGTAAAAGAGGGAAAAGCGATCGTGGTTTACCGTCTTGAGGATGATGGAACTTTAACACGCTGTGATACAACAGTAGAAAATGGTGTGATCACATTCAAAACAAACCACTTTTCAACCTACATTGTAGCAGAAGAAGACGTTACAGCAGTTACTTCTCCGAAAACAGAAGATGTCAGTGCAGGTATCAATCTGATTTTCTGCATGGGTATCCTGCTTGCAGGAGCAGCAGCGGTTGCAGTGAAAAGAAAAATGGCATAATTGAAAGAATGCAGGAGATAAAAGACAGCAGTTGCCCGGAGAAGGTGACTGTTGTTTTTTTTTAACAGGAAACTGTTCATAAAAATAAGCATTAGACAATTGCGAAACTCATGAAAATCTAAATTGAATTGTGAAAAATTAACAAAAGACATGAAAGACATTGGGGAACCGCCGGTTCTTAGAAGGCAGGTACAACTGTAAGTTGTGCCTGACTTCTTAGTACCGCTGCGAGTGACACATAGCGAGAGCGTGTCTTGAATGTTTTTGTTGATTTTGAACAATTGAAAGAAGAGTAGGAGGAGTTTCGCAATTATCTAAAAAATAAGCATAAAGAAAAGGAAAAACATTGACATTTTCATCACAAAGTATTATCTTGATGTCAGTAATAATTCCTATTATTAGATGATAAAACATATGGAGGCCATTATGAAAGATACCTATATTTCAGAAGCAGTAAAGTATATCGGAGCAGACGATACCACATTAGATTTATTCGAGAGCCAGTACCAGATCCCAAACGGAGTTTCTTACAATTCCTATGTGATCCTGGATGAAAAAGTTGCGGTCATGGATACCATTGATGAGCGGAAAACAGATGAGTGGTTTGCAAATCTTGAGAATGTGTTAAATGGAAGAACGGTAGACTATCTTGTCATTTCCCATTTAGAGCCGGATCATGCGGCAAATATCAAACGTGCGGCAGACAAATTCCCAAAGGCACAGCTTGTACTGAGCGCAAAGGCAAAAGCGATGCTGCCACAGTTTTTTGATATCGCACATTTAGATGAGCGCTGCCTTGTGGTAAAAGAGGGCGATACATTAGAGCTCGGAATACATAAGCTGCATTTTGTGATGGCACCGATGGTACACTGGCCGGAGGTCATGGTGGAATATGAAGAGACGGAAAAAATCCTTTTCTCCGCAGACGGATTTGGAAAATTCGGTGCGTTGAGCGCAGAGGAAGAGTGGACAGACGAGGCGAGAAGATATTTTATCAATATCGTTGGAAAATACGGTGTGCAGGTTCAGACACTGCTCAAAAAAGCGGCAGCGTTAGACATTCAGACGATCTGCCCGCTGCATGGACCGGTTTTAAAAGAAAATCTTGGTTTTTATATCGGAAAGTATCTTACATGGAGCAGCTATGAGCCAGAAGAGGACGGTGTTTTAGTTGCCTGCGCATCCATTCATGGAAATACAAAAGCAGCCGCTGAAAAAATGGTAGAAGTACTCCGGGCAAACGGAGCATCCAAGGTAGTATTTATGGATCTGACCAGAGATGATATGGCAGAGACAGTTGCAGATGCTTTCCGCTATGGAAAGATCATTCTTGCAGCAGCTTCCTATGATGCAGGGGTATTTCCTCCGATGGAAGATTTCCTGCACCGCCTTGTACATAAGAACCTCCAGAAACGTACTTTCGGACTGATCGAGAACGGTTCATGGGCGCCTTGCGCAGCAAAAGGCATGAAGGGTATTCTCGAGGGTATGAAAGAGGTAAACATATGTGAGAATGTTGTGAGCATCAAATCCACAATGAAAGACACAGATGTTGCTAAAATGGAAGAACTTGCAAAAGAAATTCTTGCTTAAAACAGGTGCAAACCGACAGAGAAATTTCCTGAAAACAACAGAGAAATTTCTCGAAAATATTTCGTTGACAATCGCAAAAAGGACATATATACTAGAAAATAATAGGGGTTAATGGGTTGGAGGTAGTGATTATGAAGTGTCCTTTTTGCAGCAGCGAAAACACAAGAGTCATTGACTCAAGACCGGCAGATGATAATAATTCCATCCGCCGGAGAAGACTTTGTGATGATTGTGGGAAGAGATTTACGACATACGAGAAAGTGGAGACAATTCCGCTCATCGTCATTAAGAAGGATAATGCCCGTGAACAGTACGACCGTTCCAAGATCGAAGCCGGTGTATTAAGAGCATGCCATAAGAGACCGATTTCTGTGAACCAGATCAATCAGCTTGTCGATGAAGTTGAGACAGAGATCTTTAACAGAGAGGAAAAGGAGATACCGAGTACATTGATCGGAGAGATCGTAATGGATAAGATCAAGAATCTCGACTCCGTGGCATATGTACGTTTTGCATCTGTTTACCGCGAGTTTAAAGATGTGAATACTTTTATGAGCGAACTGAAGAAGATGCTTGATAAATAGGGGTTAAGCTCTAAAACAGATTTGTCGATATGTGTAATGAGAAAGAAGCAGTGAATGATCGGGTGATGAGATCATGATATTATTTTAGTGGAGAAGATTGTATGAATATATCTGGGATCCGCACTGGTGCGGGATTTTATGATTACAATTCCATAAAGATAAATGAAGTCCGGAACCAGCAGATCCGGGAGTCCATGGAAAGCGGACCGATGCCGGTAATGGGGGCTGTGGAACAGAATAACAGTGCAGACATAGAAGCTGTACAGTTACAGACAGTGCAGAAAGCGGATCACGGAGCCGCTGAGTTCAATGCCAGATACCAGCCGGATGCGTCCTATGAATTAAAGGGCGTTGACAGCGATCTCTCGAAGCTGGATGTGGAAAAGGCATTGTCGGATCTGAAAAAAGATCAGGTGCTGCAGCAGTACCAGTTTTTTGTTGGTGACGATGCATTTGCATCTACGGAGAAGCTGAAACAGGTAAGAGAAGAAGAAAACTTCTGGTTATAAATGATTTATGATACCGTATGAAATTCATACGGTATTTTTCTGCGGAAAAGAAAGTGAAAGGGACAGACATTCATGTTGGAAAAATTTTATCCCGGGGAATATTTGGATTCCACCTATGTGATCGACTTTGACAGGCTCTACGAGGAGGGCTATCGGGGGATCATCTTTGATATTGATAATACACTTGTGCCGCATGGCGCACCTGCAGATGAGCGGGCATGTGCCTTGTTTGCGCATTTAAAGGAACTGGGCTTTCAGTGTATGCTGTTGTCCAACAACAAAGAACCGCGTGTAAAAATGTTCAATGATGCGGTACATGTTTCTTATATTTATAAGGCAGGAAAGCCGAAGCCGGTCAATTACCGCAGGGCAATGCAGGAGATGGGAACGGATGCCACGAACACCATTTTCGTCGGTGATCAGATCTTTACGGATGTTTACGGTGCCAATCTTGCCGGGATAAGAACCATTCTGGTAAAACCGATCCATCCGAAAGAGGAGATCCAGATCGTATTAAAGCGGTATCTGGAAAAAATCGTTTTATTTTTCTATGCCAGATACCGGAAAAAGCAAAATAGATAGAAAGAAAAAGGAGTCATTAAAAATGAAAATCGCAATTGGAAACGATCATGCAGCAACAGAATTAAAATTTATCATCATGGACTATGTGAAAAGTCTTGGACATGAAGTTGTAAACTTTGGAACAGATGGCAATGAGAGCTGCAATTACCCGGAGTTCGGAGAGAAAGTAGGACGTGCAGTTGTAAGCGGCGAGGCTGACTGCGGAATCCTCATCTGCGGTACCGGAGTAGGAATCTCCATCGCAGCAAACAAGGTAAACGGTGTCCGCGCAGCAGTATGTTCCGACTGCGCAACTGCAAGACTGGTAAAAGAGCATAATAATGCCAATATTATTGCATTTGGCGCACGTATTGTCGGCAGTGAGCTTGCAAAAGACATTGTAAAAGCATATTTAGATGCAGAATTTCAGGGTGGAAGACATCAGACAAGAATTGATATGATCCATGAAATTGAGACAAGAAACTAGAAAATATGGGAAAAAGATAGCTTTTTATTCAGAGAAACATGGTGTTTCCACAAAAAAAGCTTGAAAAGTGCAGCTATTTATTATAGAATAGAGAAATCAGAGAGCCTTGTGCTCGCACGCATTTTTTTAAGGAGGAAGTTTGAATGATTTCAGCAGGCGATTTCAGAAATGGTATCACTATTGAATTAGAAGGTAACATTTATCAGATTATCGAATTCCAGCATGTTAAACCAGGTAAAGGTGCAGCATTTGTAAGAACTAAGTTAAAGAATATTAAGAGTGGCGGTGTAGTTGAGAAAACATTCCGTCCAACAGAGAAATGTCCTCAGGCACGTATCGAGAGAAAAGATTATCAGTACTTATATGCTGATGGCGATTTATATTATTTCATGGATGTTGAGACTTATGACCAGATCGCATTATCCAAAGATGATATCGGTGATGCATTAAAATTCGTAAAAGAGAACGAGATGGTTAAGTTATGTTCCCACAACGGAAGCGTATTCTCTGTAGAGCCACCTCTCTTCGTAGAGTTGAAGATCACAGATACAGAGCCTGGATTCAAAGGTGATACAGCTACAGGTGCTACAAAACCGGCAGTTGTTGAGACCGGCGCAACTGTATATGTTCCATTATTCGTTGAGCAGGATGATGTGATCAAGATTGATACACGTACAGGTGAATATTTATCACGCGTTTAATGCGGATAAGCAGTTTTAAATTGCAATGAATGATAGACAACCCCGGAAACTTTATTTTCCGGGGGTTTTCTTTTTGTGAAACTTGACTTTCCGAGCATGGCGCAAGACAGGTGACACATCTTTATAATGCAATGCCTCCATTTACCCACAGAGCGCCGGGTGTGATCGGGGGCAGCCTGGAGATTATCCGGAACTGCCCTTTTTCATCAGGCGGTAGAGCCAGAGCAAAGCAAGGACGCAAAGCGCGATCTGACTGATTAAAAGGCCGGTCAGGTAACCTTTGATACCGATAACCGGGATCAGAAATATAATAAAAAGAATACGGATCAGGCAGGAGAAAAGGTTTAAAAACAGTGTGATTCCAGGTTTCCCAAGTCCATGGAAGATGCTGTTTAACGTGCTTCCGAGATAAAGAAACGGGCAGATCCAGCTCATTGTAACGATAAAAGTGGCGCTGAGTGCATTTTTAAAAATAAAGTTGCCAATAAAATCACCGAGAACTAAAAGTCCAATCGTACAGAGTAGACCAAGTAGAAGACAGGACTCGGTTGTTTTTATAATGGCTTCCCGGATGAGTCTGTCATTGTGTTTCGCCTGAGCTTCGGAGACGACTGGAAGCAGAAGGACTGAGATGGAATTGGTCAGGACGGTTGGAAACATGATAATGGCAAATGCCATTCCGGTCAGGATGCCATAGATACTGAGCGCATCAGAGGAACTGTATCCAAACAATTTTAGCTGGTATGGTATAAGCAGATTTTCGATAGTTGTAAATAAATTAAGCGTCAGGCGGTTGAGCGTCAGAGGAAACGACATGGTAAGCAAAGACCATGTCGTTTTTCTTATATTGCCTTTACAGGCTCCAAAACCGATAAAGCTTAAGGAGACAAGCATTCCTGCAAATTCACCAAGTACAAGCCCCCACACGGCGTCAGAGATGGCAATGGAACGGCCGTTACTCTGTGCAACGAGATAAATCAGATAGACACCCCCGACACGCGCTGACTGCTCTGCAAGTTGGGAGAGAGACGGCACAAGCGCTTTTTTTAATCCGTAATAATAACCGTTAATGCAGGAGTGGATACTGCACGGAACATAACAGAATGACAGTATTTTGATCAGCGGGGCGCAGCGCGTTTCCTGAAGAAACGAGCCTGCGATAAATTCAGAATGATTCCACATAAAAAGGCCGGTAAAAACAGACAGGCATACAGATAGAATCAGTCCGATCAGCAGATAAAATCTGGCTCCTGCAGGATTTTGCTTCCCAATCTCGTTGGATACAAATCTTGAGACAGATGTCTGGATTCCGGCAGAGGTCAGGGAAAAACAAAGAGCCATAACAGGAAAAATCAGCTGGTAAATTCCGAGACCTTCTGCACCAATTGTGCGTGAGAGGAATATCTTATAGAAGAAACCAATGAAACGGGAGAGTATGCCGGCAGTTGTGAGCAGCAGGGTTCCGGTAAATAAAGTTCTTTTTACAGATAGATTTTTTGACATTTGACCTCCCGGGATTCGAATTTCTGGACACCAAATGAGTGCATTTGGAAGTGCCGGATTCATCAATTAAGTATATGAGAGAAGTGAGGAGAAAATGAGTAAACGGATTTATCTGGATAATGCGGCGACAACTCAGATGTCTGATGCTGTCAAACAGGCAATGGAACCTTATTTACAGGAGAATTATGGAAATGCATCCACAGCCTACAGTATCGGTGAAGATGCGAGAAGAGAACTGGAAAAATCGAGGGAAGTCATTGCGGCAACCCTGCATGCAAAAACCTCAGAGATTTATTTTACATCAGGCGGTTCGGAGTCTGATAACTGGGCAGTAAAAAATATTGCAGCCGCCTGTAAGAAAAAAGGGCGGCATATTATAACAACCAACATTGAGCATCACGCCATTTTGAATTCCTGCGAGTATCTAGAAAAACTGGGATATGATGTTACTTATCTGGAAGTGGACGGGGATGGACTGATTTCGCCGGAACAGGTAATGGATGCTATAAGACCGGATACAACGTTGATTTCCGTGATGTTTGCCAATAACGAAGTCGGAACGATCGAACCAATTTATCAGATTGGAAAAATTGCGCGCGAAAAACAGATTTTATTCCATACAGATGCTGTGCAGGCGTATGCGCAGATACCACTTTCGGTAAATTATTATCCAGTCGATCTGCTGAGCGCAAGTGCACATAAATTTCATGGTCCAAAAGGTGTTGGATTCCTGTATATCCGCGATGGCATTGATATCCCATCTTTTATCCATGGCGGAAGTCAGGAGAGAGGAAAACGTGCCGGTACGGAGAATGTAGCCGGAATTGTAGGAATGGCGAAAGCAGCAGAGATTGCTTACGGAAACATGAGAAAAAGAGTGCAAAAAGAAATTATGCTCCGCAATTATCTGATCGAACGTGTGATGCATGAAATTCCGGATGCAAAATTGAATGGACATCGCAGTATCCGGTTACCGGGCAATGTGAATTTTAGTTTTAAAGGACTTGAGGGGGCATCGCTGTTGATTTTGCTGGACGAAGATGGAATCTGTGCGTCAGGCGGTTCCGCATGTAATACAGGTGAAGAACGGATTTCTTATGTGATCAAGGCATTGGGAGTGCCGGAAGAATATGCACCAGGTACGATAAGACTCACGCTCTGCGGCGATACGACACGGGCAGATGTGGATGCAGCGCTTGTTTCATTAAAACGCAATATCGCCATCCTGCGCGGTTAAACCAGAGTTTAACTTATGAACTGCCGCTTACAGGTAGTGTTACGGATTTCCTAAGGTTATGTTGTATTGCATGCCAACAAAGTGT
>OGJX01000773.1_pt1 | contig 26121 bp, 24 predicted proteins | sample 1572381 | NCBI WGS metagenome assembly OGJX01 (sample SAMEA2582085, study PRJEB24529) | metagenome | biome: Human gut stool | place: China | collected 2011
GAAAATCAGCGCATTTACAGTCTTGCAATATATTAATTATGTAAACAACAGACCGGTTGGCAGGGTTAAGTATGCGCTAAATTAATTCCGCCAACGGGTTTATTCATATATCTTCATCAGCTTCTCATAGTAAGCTTCGCTAGAATATCTCTCGATCGCATTCTTTGCAATGCTCTCATAATCAAAATGATGTTCAAACATCTTGAGAATTTTATCTTTCAGATCCTCCACATCACCCGATTTGAAAGTCATGCCACTCACCCCTTCTTCTATCAGTTCAGGGATACCACCGATGTGAGCACCCAGTACAGGCGTGCCAAGGCTTTGCGCCTCAATCACGGTTAGCGGATTGTTCTCACTCCATTCCGCAGGCAGCACCATCATCCTTGCCTTACGCAGTATTGGCAAAAACTCCTCCCACTGCATCTGACCCTTAAACTCGATGTTGGCACAATCCTTATAGGTAGCTTGCAATTCTGGCAACAATTCTCCTTCACCAATCACAATCAGCTTCTTGTCCAACAGCGCAGCCGCCTGGCAAAGCGTTCTCACGCCCTTCACCTCATTCACACGTCCCAGATACACATAATACTCCTGCTTGTACTCAGAAATATGCTTAGGCTCAGGTACCTTGGCCACATCTATGAAGTTGCAAAGAACCTTGAACTTCTCTGGAGAATATCCACCCTTCACACAGGTATCCATCATAAACTTTGATGGAGGAAGGAACCAGTTCACATACTTCTGCAGCACCTCCTTGTTCCATTTCTTAGCCTCCAGATAACCCACGATTGCCCCAGGGATACTTCCCGGCATACAGCGATGCTTCACCACTGCCAGTTTATCCGTAAAGCACTCCTCGCACCACTTGCCATCTCTCATGCAGGTATAGCAAGGACAAACGAGTTTGGTATCATGCAATGTCCAAACCACCTTCGCCCCGTATTCATGCGCCAGTTTAGCAATCAACGGAGAAAGCTGTGTATGGATATTGTTCAAATGCACCACATCTGGCTTGAAGTCATTCAGCAGTTGCAAGAACTTGCTTTTCACTTCCCCATCGCCAAACGGACGGGTAAAAGCCATCAACTTGCTCATATTCTTCGGAAAGTATTTCTTCCAAGGCGTATCCAGATTCTCCGGATAATCCATGGCGAATACCGCTACCTCATGCCCATGCGCCTTCAGTAACTTTTCCAGATTGAGCATATATATACAATCGCCGCCTCGGCGGTAATAAAACTTATTCGCTAATAATATTTTCATAAAATTACTCTTAACTAGCACAGAATATGCAATTACATTCGTTTTATAACTTGGTTTGATATCTTCATCACTCTATATCTCTTGTATTGGGCAATTCGTCATAATTGTTAATCAAATAGTTCAACGCCTATAAGATAAGACGAATAGAAGACAGGCTTTCATCTTTCTATGATTTTGTACGCATCAAATAATCCATATATGTATTTCTATTCTTCTGTAAGGTCTGCTCTACCTTTGATTCGTCAAACACCTTCAGGGTTTCTTGATAACTCTCCCACACGTTTTTCAAGCCTTCTTTTGAGTCGAGTGCTCCCAAAAAGGCTTGTGGGTAAAGATCAAAGTCTTTTAGTAAAGAAACATGCTTGCTCTCACCACCCGTCATCATCTCCTTGCCTCGCTTCACGTATATCAAGGCAGGAGTATGGTTCTTCATACAGAATACGCCATCATGGAAACGATGGGTAACCACAAAACTAACATACTTATATAAGCCAACCTGCTCAAGTGGTGACATATCTACAAGAACGATGTCACTCCACTCCACGCCTCGATTAGTGATCAGCGTATATCCCCTTTGCTTCAAATCCTTAGCTACATCGGCAAGCCAATAGTCATCACCATAAAACTGTAAAAAGACCGACTCCTTAGGAATGGATACTCCCTTTTTATTCAGGTAAGCATCAATATAAGCATAGTCAATGTCGTATGTAAAAGTTGGATCAGGTATATATTCTATTTCTTTCTCATTTTCAACCAGATTTTCAAAAAGAGAAACTGTTGCACGATCTCGAACTCCTACATAAGCGAATTGGCTAGCCGCAACTTTTAAGTCATTCTTCTGCTTATCTGTTAACTGGTCATATGAGACATTTTTAGAAGAGCCTGCTATAATCACCTTCTTCGCCTTGATATCTTTCAGCCAATAAGCAGAAATCCCATCGTAATCTGCAGCAAGTTTGTCTAATTCCAACAACGTGTCTGCTCCAACATATATCACATCATAATGTCTGGAAGCTATAAACCGCAATGCTGCATCCACATTCTTAATGATTGTGTCATGACAGACATGCAAAGTGTTCTTTTTAAAGTCATAATACTTCTTGAAGCGCTTCACGTCATCCCACATCAACTTTAGTGAGAAAGTCTTATATGGCATAACCCTAGCTCGAAAGCCATGAAATGGAATAATCTCCACATCATCTTTAGTATACACTTTTTTTATGGCTTGAAAAGTTGCCAACGCCTGCATGTTAGTGCCACAATTCAAGTCACCATAATATGTTAAAAGTCCTATTTTCATATATATATAGTTTATATTTGAGATTTTTCACAAAGGGATATTGACACGCTCCCCATTCTGCTTTATAATCATCGATTTGGCAGGTACAACAATAGAGTCGTTTGGTATGCTCTTCACCACTACGGCATTCTTCATAATGTTCATATTTTATTAAATTTATTGATTATCTAAAGTATTACTAATATGCATAGGTTGAATATCGTTAATTTCACCATTGGCATAATAATATGCTCCCGACAAATCATACCGGTTGCCTATAGTCTGATAGCTATCCCTACCTCTTACATACTTTTCACCAAGTGAATAGAATACAAGGCTCATGTCATTTTCTAAAAGATATTTTTCTAAAAAATCCTTTCGCATAGCCAATCCATTCATCTTACCGATAGCAAAGTTTCTTGCTACGATAGTATTATCTGCCTTATATCTTACGACACCTCGCTCTGCCGTATAAAGATCCAAGCATTCCATCACACGATGCTCAGGCATACTTGCTTCCCTTAGATTGATTTCATTCTCATCCAAGCCAATCCATTCTTCCTGCAACTGTGCCTCATACGAAAGATACAAATGGAATTTCTTTCCCTTGTGGTCTTTACAAGAATCTTCCATGTCTCGAAGAGTTCGTTTGTAAGTCTGAGCCCATGGGTATTCATTCCAAAGATATTCTATACTGCCATTTCTGCGCTCTGGCATCCATCTGCCATAGAAATTCTGATCCTTAGCCCAATCCTTAAATATTTCCAACTCATTATTCTTAACAAAAGACGCATTCGTAAACAAGAACAAGTCTTTCACGGTGTCTGCCTTCGAATCGGTTTTATGCCCATCATCGCAAGTCAAGACAATCCATTCTGAACCATCTATATCTGTTACTTTCAGCCTAGGCTCTTGCACAGGATAATCTTTCGATAGCCAAAGTTCATCGGATATATTTTCAACGTTCTCCATATCTGAAGTCTGGAAAGAAGTATATGATACTGCGTCTTGCTTATCAAGAATAGTCGGGTCTATCCTTGAATATTCATGAGTATGCCAAGGATAAGGTATAGGTTCCAAATCTTTCAATTCTGGAGAAAAGACATAACGAGATTCATCTACTACCTCATAACAATCGCTCAACAAAGCATCAGCCTTGTACAAAGCCAACCACAGATATTTCTTGCCATAACGCTCTGTCACATTGTTATATCTGCCTTCCGAATAAACATGGTCATCCAATTTTCCCAATTCATCATTCCATCCGAAATCATGCTTAGCAATATTGGCTATCAGTTGCATAATATCCACCAAAGGAATGGCATCAACTTTCTTGTTATCCTTTTTCATAAACACATAGCTTACGGCATGGTTATTTGAACCAAGGATATATCGTTTGAAATCAGAAAAGCCATAGAGAGTTTGATACATTTTCCACGCCCCTTTACTTGTTCCAAAATAATCCTCACCGATATTTCCCTTGCCATCTTTTACAGAGGCAAAAGGATTTCCTGAAGAGAATGGAGGACGTATCTGATGGAAATATTCACTATTTGCATTCAACTCATCAGCTAATGCCAAAATCAGCATCGTCCATTGTCGAACCAAAATATCTTCAGGTGCATGATTGTTTTGATAGAAATACAGCAACACTTTTTCTGCTATCTCCGCGCTTATCTTAGCTTCATGTTTGCGAAGTAAATATCCATATATAGCACATACGCATACTTGCACTACGTATGGGTCATTGCAATCATGAAACTCATCCAAGGCAAAAGATGCCATAGAGTTATTGCCATCAAACAAGGAAACAAGTTTCCTCATTACCTTTCCTCTGACAAAAGGATGAGGTGTTGTACACATCCAACAAAGAAGTATGACAACCTTTTTTAGATCTTCATTTGACGTTTTATCGTAAAGGATATCTATAAAGCGTTCCAATCTTACCTCATCATATCTGCTAGAATATATATCATTCACCATAGGAGACCACTCTTTGTCTCTATCCGCTATATTCATTTTTTTCAGTTTATGATTGGCATCAATGAATACGTCAACTGATAAATTAGACAAGAAATCGTGCAATATACGCAAATTATAAACACGATTACTTTGCATCCAATCAAAAATAGCTTGATTATTTTTCCCTCTATGCTTTAGACTATTCAAAATAAGGCTAACCATAGAATGGTTTTCTTTTTTTGTTCTCTCCAACAAAACTGGTGTCAATTCCCATTCTGGAAGCAATGCTAGAATAAAACGCCAATAACTATAATTTTCTTGGTGTGATCCTTTTTCTAGAATAAAATCCACTTTTGCTTTATTCGTCATTTTATTGTTTACGAATCTTTCTGCCATTAGGAAATCACCCAGTTTTTGATAACCAAACATCAAAGTTTCTCCCTCATACCCTGAAGGCAGCACCAAATTCTCCTTCAGCAACCAATATAGCAAATTATGCGACCAAGTTCTGTTTCTACAGATTTGATCTGCATAACAACGAGCTTTCCTACGTGGAATATCATTACAATCCTTGTAATATAAGGAGTAGTTTGCAAATTGCATTAAAACCTTTTCTGTCACATTACGATGCGAATCTTCATCTACACCTTTAGAAACTATGTCGTTGCGATATTTGAGGTATTCATGAAACAAATCAAAATAAGAAAACTTACCTGTCATATACTTCATGTCTCCACGAGCAACTTGACAAAACATAGACAAAAACAATGGTTCATTAAACTCTATTCTAAACTTGTTTCTCAATCCATTGCCATAATCTTCAATATGATAATATTTAAAGTATTTTGCGATAGCTTCATCTACTTTATTTCTAAAGCCAGAAATTTGCTTATTATAACAGGAACTCTTTGGTATTCCAAAACCTTCCTCATTCCGATACGATGTTACCACTTTTATATTATGATACTTATCAAGCAATTCCTTGATATGGCGCATTGCAACTTTCCAAAAAGTTTCTGTTGCTCCTTCATTCAGAGCGTCTATCATTATTATGGCGTTAGCATTCACCTTCACCATTTTTTCGTTCAACTTATTTAGATTTTGTCCTTCGATCCCCATTAACTCATATAATTGAGTTTCAAAATCTCTGTCTTCTACAAACTGGCTACCAAATAAAAGATACACGTTCATATGTTGACAAAGCCTTTCAGCTGTTGCACAAATATAATGAGTCTTACCCATTCCCGCCATTCCTGTTAATAGCAAAACTGAATAATTAGACAATTTACAATCTTTAAGAAGAGAACCAAACTTTACAAATCCATTGTTGAAGAAATCCAATGTCGAAAGCTTCATTTTATTAGCTTTCACAGAATCTCTCCATTCGGAAAGGTTTTCATATAAAGTACCAAAATTACCTTTTGCATATTTTTTTTTTAGACAATCACCAAAATCTAAAGATCCTCCAAGGATTAGATCTTCTATCCGCTGCAACTCACTCTCAATTTCATTCTGTATCTTCCTATTTGCAAACAAGTCTATCTCTCTATCCAAATCGTCGTCTGCCACATGAAGTTCCCTGTTATATCTCAGTGCTGCATAGCTGATGGCTTTCTCCACTTGTTTCTGGCTTGTACCTCTTCCCAATGGAGAAAAATCCTCGCTCTGCCAATCATGAGAAACACCGACACCTTTCTTTTCCAAAAGCTCAGCTATACTTTTGACAGAAATATATCCTATACTGTTACCATATTGTTGTAAGGCGACTCCTATCACCGAACCTTTTTCGTTAAGGACTGGCGAACCAGAAAAACCCTTATACGAAGTTAAAGGCAAGGAATCCGTTCTAACCACCATCGTATCATAGTCTTCTTTCTTTGTGTTGAGCCTATCTTGCACATCAATGCTGATAATATCAGAACAATTTCCCAACTCCTTTGGATAACCTATTATTGTCAATTGGCGATTCTCATTAAAAACGTCTGCCAACAAATTCAAATGATCATACTGTTGATAATCCTTACATTTTAACAAGACAACATCCAATGGCTCTCCTTCTCCGGCGATATAGTCTACATCACATAGCACCAGCTTTTCCATCTTTACGATGACAGACTCATTGTTCAACGCAGAGTCAACTACTACATGACGTGCAGTCAGCAAAGTGTCTGGTGCAACAAAGAATCCCGTACCTCTTTCACTGCCACACTCTACTGGCACAACAGAGGTATAGATGACCTTCTTTAAATTAACAGGATAGTTCATACTCATTACAATTTGCAACAACAGTAAAATGAAATTTTTCTTTTAGTGTTTCCGTATTATTTAGGGTTTTAAGAACCTCATTATTCCGATTAAACCTTATTTCCCTATTGGTTACGCCTTGTGGTAATTGCGCTGTAACTATACGAGACAGCGCTTGAAAACTTGGGCGAACCTTAGCACCACCCGTTACAAAATAATGTTCACTATCAACCACAGAAAGTTGTTCTTTGGAAGTACTGTGAGCACTGCCATGATGAGACACCTTAATTGCATCAAAAACAATTGGCTTAGGTAAGTCTGCATAGACATCCTTCACCTTGTCAGACACCACTTTTGGAGAAGCATCTCCACAAAACAAGATTTTGTGGCTATCATGTTCCCATACGAAAGCTATTGATGCCTCATTACTGTCGGTCAAAGGATTAAGGCTTTCATCGGCATATTTCAGAAAAGCATCTTCGTCAAGATCTGTCGCTGAAACACTATGCTTTTCCACAACCTTCTCATTTTCAAGCATGATGCGCATCAATGCCTCATATATCGTTTCCTCTTTCTTGTAATCTGCTTCTTTCTTTTTATAGAGCTTTTGCCAAAACAACTTTCTATATTCCTTATCCAGTTTATTCAAAGCCTCTTGGTTAGGAGAGAGGAAGCGCAGCCTTCCCATATTCTCTCCCAATTCGATTGGCTCTGTTTCCGAAGTTATATACTCTCTTCTCCATGCATTCTTCCAACTTTCATTGGTCAAAATCAAATCAGCCAAGGTTCCGGAGCTTTCTGCATTGATCTTATTTTCCAGCATATCCACTACCACAGGCAAACGACCATACAGTCGCTTTACATTCTCAATCATTTTATCATCCCATTGCTCAAGATGTTCTGATGTTCGTTGATAGCAATTATACAGAATATGATAGATTGTCAAATCAGGCATCGCATCTAACATGGCTATAATCCCATTGATATGGTCATTGTCAAAATGAGTTACTATTAAGTAATCAATACGTTTACAAAACTTCTGGCAGATATAATCTTTCACCTCAGTAGTGAATTTACCACAATCCACCAAGATATGTATCTCTTTATTGTCGTTTTGCAGCAACAATGTGATACAATCGCCCGCTCCAACATGGAACGTTTTGAAAGTACAATGCATAGTTATATTTTGTCTTTTATGATTTAATCACCTCATCCAAAGCATCACATATCTGCTTGGCTACTGCTTCGGGGGTCATGTTCTTTATATTCTCCTTTGCATTCTTCGTAACCCCATTGCCTTCAATAGATTCTGGAGCGACATAACTTTGAATAAACCTAATCATATTGAAAACTTTTAAAGATCGTTTTTATTTCCACTCTGTATAATCATGCCAATCTTTTCTATTAGACTGAGCGACTTTCCAAGAATCTTTATAGCTTCCTATTCCTATCAACAAAACAGGTCTTTCATATTCAGGCACCCCCATTTCCTTCTTGAAATAATTCAAGTAGTTCTCCTTATGAGCCATGGTCAATGGAATATTGGCTATATCATAAAAATGAAGCGCATACATCAAGTTCATTGCATAGAGACCACCATCAACAAATGCTTGATTAAGCTCTTGGAAATTGTAAAATCTCATATCGCTACAAACAAGAATGGCACCTTGCATATCTTCGTAAAAGCCATTGCATCCCATCTGCAACTTTCCTATCTTTTCTACATCTGCCTTATTTAAATAGATGTGGATATGTTGACTTTGACGATTACATGCAGAAGGAGTACGTTCACACAACTTCAAGGCTTTTTCAATATCCTCTCTATTAATAGGAATATCACCGAAATCACGAACAGAGAATCTCGACTGAGAAAAGACATCAAAAGAAGCTTTTTCCTTAGCCTTTACATCTTGGTGTGAAAGAACGTATATACCGCCTTCCTCCGTACAAGACATGGCGTTTTTATGCAGAAAATCATTGAGCAAAGAAACTATGTCAGACATATCAGCTTCTCCTTTTTTATTAAACTCAATATATTTTCTGATAATAGACGCACTCTCTATTGCAAAAGCCTTTTCTCCTCCAAGATTGAGATATAATTGCAAATCTTTGAGCAAACTCTTTGCTTTTGTTTTACCAAATCCATATCGTACCTTACCTATAGACATACCTTTCTCCAAAGCATGAGTTCTAATGAACAAGTCTACATACAATTTGTTGGCATCTTTGCGCATTCCTGCTGTTGCTAGATATTTTGTTGCTGTTCTTGCTTCCAACATCTTAGAATATAGAATTCGCAAATACACTACAGGGGTTGCATATTTAATTGCATTTTTTATGTTCATAGCTACAATAAAGTTTTAAAATATTCAACATACTTTCCCGAAACAGCCTCAAGACTATTGTTCTCATCCACATACGCTTGAAGATTTTTCTTCAACTTCTTGTATTCCTCAGAACTCAACATCACAGCCTTCGTAATCGTCGCCTTCAAGGATTCCTTGTCGTTTACATGGAAGAGGAAACCGTTTTTGCCATCCTCCACACGCTCGGCAAATCCATCAATATCACTCGCAATGACAGGCAAATTGTAATTGTATGCTATCATATGAGGACCACTCTGTGCCACATCCTGATAAGGGAGCATAAAGAACTGGTGCTTGGTAAAAAGTTCGGGAATTTCCTCATCAGGGATACGTTTGAAGAAAGTAGAAATGCTCTTACAATCACCTATTTGTTGCAAAAATACCTCCTTGTCCATTCTGCAATTGCCACAGATATTTAGATGTACTTTATCTTGCAACTCTTTTGGCAAATCCTTTAATGCATCTATCAGTAAATCTAATCGCTTATTTCCTACCACATTACCAAAGAACAAAAGGTTTACTTTCGACTCATCCACTTTATAATTATCCGTCTGCACCTTTCCAAAATCCTTTACAACCATTGGAGCATAGAAGAACGACTTTTTTGGATAATGTTTCTTAAACCATCGTGCGGTATGCTTCGAGAACATTTGGAAGTTCGTTCCATTCTGGAATATGTATTTTACCTGAAGTTTCAAGTCCCACGACCATACGGGATATGGATTAACATTATGCGCAGCATGAATCAAAGGTGTCTTACCTATGCAATACAACAATGCAGGGTAATAATAGAAACCTAACGAATCACTATAAACTAAATCGTAGTTAGATAATCCTGCCTTTTTGAAATATTTCTTAAGTTCAAAGAATGTGCGAGGGTCTTTGGCGCGGTGATGCAAATTCCATTTCTCATAGTCCTCGTGCTCGGGTACCTTTGCTCCGGTAAACGACTGCACCACCACCCACCTAATTTCATATTCACTATTTTCTCTGAGATATGGAACTAATTGGCGATCCACATCTATGAAACAGTCGGCAGTAAGCCAAAGTATTTTTTTCTTCTTCATTTTATTAATTTATTCTTTCGTTATATTCTTACGCAACATTTCCAATAGTATCCGTGAAATATCGGGATGCACCTTTCTGCAGAAGAAGTTGCCACTATTGATGATGTCGTCGTATTCGTCTTCATTTAGTGTCAGGGGCGAGCCTATATGACTACGTCCTTCCACTTTTTTACTCCAATTGATGTAACGCAGACACCCCAAAGTCCAGGGATTGGCTTGCGCCACCCTATATGCTTACTGATACAGTTCAGCCCTCGAACCATAAAATTCACCAGTCTGTTGTCGCGATGCGGGATGTCGCAGAAATAATAGGGTAACACACGCGAAGGATATTTTTTCTTCATACACTCGCGGTTGTACTCTTCGTTTTCAAAAGCCATAAAACTCTTCCCAACGTTCTTCTCAAAGAATTCGTCGAACGCCCGATTAGGATGCACGGGATAGTCTTGACTGCTTATCAAATGAAAGTACGACATTACCCCCTATGCCCGTAGGCAGCATGAAGCAACTGCAACGTCACTGCTATTTGACTATAGCCACCATGGGCAACCTCCATTCGCTCATTCCTTCCAAGAAACAAACATGGTCCGAGCGGTTCTCATCCATGAACTCATTGTCCCACTTAGCTTTCCTGTCAACATTGATAAAGAAATAATGATTAGGAGCAGACAACAATCCAATAATGTCTTTTAGTTGTTCAGGATAAGCATGAGCCGTAATCAAAAATGCATGATTCAATGCCATAATTTATTCAATTCTTTTAATTAATTTTTCAATTCCATTATGGATGGGAGCGCATAATCCCATCACGATGGCAAAAGTCAATAGAGTGTGTAGCGCAGGTATCTAGTCTAAAGGACAGTCCATTGCTGTCAACGCCTTCTGCGCCACACCTATTATCAACATCTGCAACACATAAATCTCCAAAGAATAACGTCCAAACCATTGCAAGACCGTGTTCAGACGCTTTTGCTTAAAATATTCCAACGCCAAACATGCCAATGGCATCATTAGCAGTCTGTATGCCATTTCGTAATAAGGGACATACACATCTGACTGTCTCTTAAGCAAGAAGGTTAGGCATAGCAAAATACCCCCCCGTATAATGCTTCCAGGAAATGCTTCGGCCAAGGCAAGAACACCATCCAACCAGCATACCTATGAAAAACATTGGCGCCTTAGTAAGGCCTATTTGCAACATATAATAATGGTGTGGAGCAAAACTATGCTATGCCAAACAGGCAGAAACACATGTAACGACAATGATCATCGTTCTTGTAACAACCCTCAGTCCTTTCACCTGGTCGAACAAGAACTTATATGCAAACGGAAATAATAAGTACAACGCCACTGACATGGAGATATACCACATTCCGTCATTACCAAAAAACCAGAAGTAAAGCGAAGTTAATTTCAACAGAAATGCCGATAGAGACATACCGCCTGTTGCCAACCCTATAAGGAAGAATGGCAAGCCCATTATCATATAAGGAAGCAACACACGATTAACTCGCTTTATATAAAACCTACGCAAATCACTATTTTTACTAAACGAATAATACAATCCGAATCCAGAAAGAAACAGAAAACCATCCGTAAAGGCAATCCTTGCAAAAGGTCCAACAGCATGAGCTATCGCCGACTCTTCTATCCCCGCCCACTTGAAAGCATGTAACAAACAAACGCCCAAGATGGCAATCCCCATAAGTTCTCCTCTATACTTAGAGAATATGGCAAAACCACATTTAGAGGTCATACCGAGCAATCTTTACTTTTCTTCATCCACAGCCTTACGCAAGGCGTCAATAAATCCCCGTCCATAAGTAAGATCGGGCTCCATCATGTTACCCTCACCCCACTCATTCCAAGATTTCAAGAAAATCAGCTGTTCCTCCTCAGGCTTGTTCTTTACCGCCTCCAAGGCATGCTTGGCATTCTCGTAGAAGTATTCAGGCTTCACATTAACGAAGAACGTACCATTCCAACCGCTTCTCGGTGTATGATCCCATTGAGGAATGATACAAGGAATAACATCGCGTTCCTTATCCTCTTCGGTAACCAAAAACGGCAGATACTTCTTATAATCAGTCATGAACGGAGGACGATGGGTAACAAATCCCTTTACATTCTGCCAAACACGATGAATGCCACGTCCAGCACGCCCCATGTTCCGCAATGCACTGCTGGTAATTCCACCCAATCGCTGATAGCTGACCGCATTAAATCCCTTAGCCTCCAAGTCTTCCTTCAGGATACTGGGATGGGTAATATTACCAACGAGATAAAGGTCGGGGAACCCAGCGGCCTTAGTCCATTTCCTAAAGTTTTCCAAATACTCCTGAGGCACATGCACAGCATCGAAAATATAAAGCAACGGTGCACCATTCACCTTAATATATCTATTATCATTAAATGCCTTTAATAGGAAAGCAAAGTGCATCCTCTCGTCCTCCATTCCAGGATAAGTTTGCTCCATTAACAACTTATTGGTAGAAGTACCATCACTATTCCAATTCTTTGCATACCAGCTGTGATTAGCCCAACCTAAGCAGAATGGGAAATCAGGTTTTCCCGAATCCAATACTTCATCAAAAATATCTGCAATTAATCGCTTACCATTGCCAAACCAATAATGCCAATAGCAGAAGCCTTCCACGCCAGCCTCTCTTGCCATCTGCGCCTGTTGTTCACGAACAATAGGTAAGCGAAGGTCATAATAGCCCAACTCTGTAGGAACACGAGGTTGGTTATGCCCCTTAAATAAAGGCTTAGCCTTACCTACATTTGTCCATTCTGTAAAACCCTTTCCCCACCATTCATCATTTTCCTTAAATGGATGAAACTGGGGAAGATAAAATGCTAAAATTCTTGGTTTCATTATTTATATTTCAAATTATACAATTAAATCTATGCCTTTCCCACACAACTTTCGCTATATTTATCAGCAATTTTCTTGACAATAGCATCACACGTTTTCTCATCTATATTATATATCATAGCTGTACTGTCAAAAATTCCATTAGCCTCGAAAGCCCCCTGGAACTTATAGCTGTAAGCCAATCCAAAAAGAGGAACACCTGTATAAATAGCTGCAAAATTGGCATGCATACGAGTTCCGATGAAGAATTGCATTTGAGAGATAACATATTTTACTTGAGGAGAAATCATGTCTCGATCCACGACATAAACGTTAGTTTTATCTTCTAACTTTCCATACAGATCTCGTATTGCGATCATATCATCATTCGACTCCTCTGGTTGATGATAATTATATGAGTGAGGAATCAAATAAACAGGTACATTTTGGCTTTGGAAGTACTTAATTATTGCCTTAATCAAATATGGATAAGTTGAGAATTGCCCTGAAAGCGTTCTGAAAGTATTACTATAAGTCAGTCCACTTACATTTATTCCCACGGCATTTGGTAATATGTCAATATCAAAAGGTTGTGGTTTCATATATGCCGACAAGTCTTTTGTTATTTCATATTTCAATCCCATTTGCTTTAGTTCCTCCACAAATTTGTCATCACGTACGAATATTTGACTTGCATAACACAATATTTTGTTAGCAATACCTCTATTGCTTTGTTCCTTAAAAGGTCCTATAGTTTGCGGAAGGATAATAACTGGAACATGGCGTTTCATGGCGATGTTTGTCTCACGAAGTCGACTCAAAAATGTCGGTGTGCTATAAATGTCAGAAAAGCCATCACCACCGTTTATAGCAGCTACCCATCTCAGTTTTCTTACCATTCGACCAAATCTTGTAAAAGGCAAAAGAACGCCCAATTTATCTAATAATATTTTTTCTGGTCTGAAAACAGGAACTTCTTTGCATCTTACTTGTTGCTCTTCACATTCTACAAAATATTCTCTGCCAGAAGTATTTTCTTTCTTCAAGAAATTATTGTAGTATTTAAAAATTACAACAATGTCACCATTTCTTAGATATCCTTTCTCCTTAAGGAAATAAAAGGAACCATATCCCAAAGCTGCAGTTCCTCTATTATTGTCCTTCAAATCCAACCCAGAAATTATTACATACTTTTTATCTTTTATATTTTTCCCATTCATGAGTTTCAAAATTATATTGTTTCACGATTCTTGCAGGATTGCCTGCTACAATACTATAAGGTGGAACATCCTTAGTCACCACGGCATGAGCGGCTACAACAGAATTTCGTCCAATATGCACACCTGACAATATCTCACTATTAAACCCTAACCAGCAGTTATCTTCAATTACAACAGGTCCTTTGGAAATCAACGGCTGCTTAGATATTGGTTTGGTAATATCCTCATAACCATGACTATGGTCAGTAACATGTACATAACCTGCAAAAAGAACATTCTTGCCAATGGTAATACCATGAATAGCGGCAAAGCTATTGCGAATACCAATCCATGTTCCATCGCCTATTATAATCTTGGGTTGATACTCAGTACCCAAGAAATTACAACAAGGCATAAAGTAAGAATATTTGCCAATTCCGACATCATTTCCAAAGAATAAACATTGTGGATTTTGCATGGTAACATGTTCGCCCTTATACCAATTGTCCCCGATTGAGCCTATCTTCCTTTTCCAATAGATTTTTGCCCCCCTTCTAAATTTACCAATTATTTTTTTTACTATATTCACCATACTCATTCCCTTTAGATTAGCATATGGACGAACTACATGGTTCATTATCCATATATGCTTTTTCATATTTTTGAAATTCTTCTGTGCCCATACTGAATACCAGTTATTATTTATGATTTTAATTTTCAAGTCATAGAAATTTTTCATTAGAGCAACATTGTTCTTTCTGTAGAGGGAAGGTCTTTGTGAGATTTCATACAATTCATAATCAACATGTTTTGCTATTATCTCATTTTTATTTAGCATTTCATTAATTATAGAATTTCCCAAATCTGAATGAACCAAAAATAAGGAGTTTCCTTTAGAATCCATATCAATATACTCTTTCAACCAAGGGTCTCCTACAGAAATGTCTGCGTGCTCAGACTCTACATTCTTACAATAAAAGCATCGCTTTGGGCGAAATAATTCAGAAACATGAATAGTACGCCAAGGCTCCGTATAATTCGGTCGCTTTATGATTTCACCAGAACGTAAAGTAATCTCTATCCCGTTAGGCCATCCATTCCCTCGATAACGAATATTCTGCACATCACTTTTGTTCAAGCCCAAAAAGCGATAATAACAGTAAGTTCCTTCCAACGTTGTCTGCCCTGAACAAAAATAATCTATAATTATCGAATCTAAACCATTCTTTTTCAGTATGCTCCTAAAAGCTTTTACCAAACAAGGAGAACATACTATCAATATTGTTTTCTTTATTTCAGAAATATGTTCTTTAACATAAGGAACAAGATCCATTTCTTGATAAACAGAACCTACTAATTCATATTCTTCAAATGAATGTATTAAAGTTGGCTCATAACAACATTTTTCTATATTATATGAACAACCTAAAAAAGAATCTATCTTTCTAGAATCAAACAGATATTTAATAACGGCAGTTATCACGCCTCCAGAAGAAGACAAATATCTGAGTTGTTCGTTATTAGCATAGCCTATAAATGTTTCTTTCATGTTTTCTACTTAATCAGACCTTGTTTAATTTTCATTCGAATAAGAAATCTACGGATTGTATAATCTTCTTTTCTACATCTCATCTCATATTTGTAAAAATAATCATAGTCAGCTTTTGGATTATTCTTAAAAAGAACATCCGTTCTATGCATTTTTGCACTATATATATCCCATGACTTTGTAAAATAATGATTTATCAACATTGTTGCATTTTCTTGTTTTTGTTTACCTCCGCCCCAAGTCTTATCAACAACACATATATATCCAAATTGATTAATAGCAGGCAAAGTCATTTTAATCCCAGCTATAGGATACTTCATATAGGTATGATGGTGAACGTGCCATAAATCAAAACTTGCAATATTATAACGAGTGTTTATCAAGCATTTACCATGTGAATAAAGTTCGTCAAAGCATGTGAAATATTGCTCTATAACATTTTTTGAATAATCATGTTTTAACTGACCGCCAGTTCCAAACATACGCCAATGGATGTTCACAGCAGGATATTTATCAAATGGTTTGAGCCATTCCTCTATTGTACCAGCATATTTTGGAACGAAAAACTCATCTGCATCCAAGAATGAAATCCAATTGGTTTCATTGCGATAGTTCTCATAACAGTGTCTGTAAGCCTTAAACTGCGAATGGTCATAAGGCCAATCTATTAATGTGACAATCCCATTATCTACATAAGGTTTTAAAACACTATTGAAATCATCATCAGAATTGTTGTTGTAAAGATAGAAATGTTCCACTCCAACTGTTAGGTGATAATCAAGCCATTCCTTTAGAAAAGGTGCTTCGTTCTTAAAAATCAAGCATAAAGATACCCGATATTTTAAGATTCTCCTGTCATGCAAGCCAAATAGTATAATCCATCCTTTACAAACACTATTATAAAAAAGCATTTTAAAGAAAGGTATTATATCTACATTCACTTTTCTCTTTATTTTTTTTAAAAACTTTACTATCATATTTTTGTGTATAATCGAAAACTAAAGTTTACTCTAAACTATCTTTCAAAAAGTTCAAGGAATCAGAACGTAAAGTATTTAATATGTTTTGCTCTTTGTCTTCATCATAATAAACCTCAATATTAGCATTTGAAATTTTATCCGAATAAACAAAATGGCTGACCATGTCCATATTGCTTAATAAAGAAAGGACTCTATCATCTTCATTTCTTGCTCCCATTGCGATTAATGGTTTCCCAAAATTCAAAGCAAATGCAGTTCCATGAAATGAAGAAGAAACTATTATTGATGCCTCTTTGATAAGATAAAGGAATTCTTCAATACCTTTACTGTAAGATTTTGGCAAATTCACAATATCACCATGAAAAGAGTCAGGAATTTTATTCAATGCTATAACAGGCATATTATATTTGGCTTGCACTAATTGAAGTAACTGTCCCATAGGCTTATCAACCTCAAATGTATAAGACAACATATAGCATAAAATATATTGCTTGGGTAATTTTACCTTGGAAGCCTTATCTGCAATGGCATTCCAATACACTCTTGTTAGTAGAAGGGTTGGATCCAATACAACCATCGCATCTCGTTCTAAAAGTTCCTTGATAATTTCCTTTCCATTATTCTCCCGTACAGATAATGCACTAAAATCAGAAAGACTTTCCTCATATTGCTTTTTTAACTTTGCAGGAATAGACTTGCATGAAAAAGAAGAAGCATAAGATATCTTTTTACTATTAAGTGGAGCAAAATCAAACATATAACTCAAATCTCCCAACATCGTATTTGGATTCCATATTTGGTCACTTCCAGAAACATAAATGTCATAAATAGGAGGATTGGCATGAAGTTCTTCATGTGATAATATCGGCTTAGAAACTCTCATCTCTCTACTGATAAAAGAATTCAACAATTTCATTATAGGGGTAGAACGCATCCCTAAAATTTCAAGTATAGTTTGCTTCATCTCTTTAAGAAGGTTTTTCAATGTCTTCTCACGAGGCTTACCCCACATCTTTCCACGCTCCCAATGAAACTCATTAGGATACCTATAATCAATGACTTCCGTATTATACCCCAAGCCTTCGATAATCTTTTGCAATGCATAAGCCTGTAAAACAGACCCCCAATTGGGCTGTCTAAACGTTGTTAATATACCTACTTTCTTCATTTTAATCTTTTCTTTAATACTTCAAATAACTTATTCGGTTGCTTGATATATCCAATTCTTCTTTGCTTCTTACGGTAGCTACTTAAAAAACTCATTGCATCTTCTATCGTTTTATTCTTAAGCAACTTTAGAATTTTCAAATAATATTTTGGATATTTTGGATGTTTCTTCATCTGCCCTTCTGCTACCACCTCAAATGGATGCTCCACCAATTCACAGTTGCAAGCCTTCAATATTTCATTTCCTTGGGCAGTAAAAGCAATAGCACAACTCACACCATCCTCATCGCCCTTGTATGTATTTCCCCAAAGGTCACCAATACGGATGTCAGCGGAAGACTGATCGTACTTGTACTTACAATGCTCATAGCACTGCTTTCCCAAGCAGCAGTCACCTAAGAAAAGGGCATAGAACATATCACCTTGCGACCGACGGCTTTCTATGAAACTTTTTTTTTCCCTTATTAACATATCGTAAGAATCATGCCAATTTATCTTCTCGCCATGCTCCTCACCATCAATGCCCATTGCCCAAGAATCATGCCATCCTGTCCACTTATTGCGCCAAGAAGCATAAGTGATTTTGCCCACTTGTTTTTCTGCCCACTCTGTGTATTTCTGCCATAACAACATGGAAGGAACGCCATGACAGAAGAAATCAAGTAACACAAAGTTACCCTCACAATGGAACTTCTTAATGTATCTGCGGAAGGAATCAATCTGGCAAGGTGTACCTGTCACCATGTATTTCTCCTTGCGATTGATAGCCTTGAATCCATCCACGGTATAACTCTGAATGTATTTACTGCCAGCACTTGGAATAAGTTCTTCCACGGTGGTAGCGATATAATGCTCGGCTCTGTTCTTGTCGGCATCATAGCGAACACCACAAACCTTGTAGCCTTGTCCCAAGAGATATTTTCCAATCTCGAAACCTGCGCCACCCGATGAAGATTTTCTTCTCACAAAGTGGTCTTTGCTCCAAGCTGCATAAGGTTGTATATCTGCCTCTTTGAGAGAAAGGTCATCATGTAGATAAGCACACACTTCAGTACATATGCCACACTCTGTGCATTGACTCTCGTCTGTAATGTGTGGCTCATAGAAGCCATTCTCATTCAGGCCAATCTCTATTATCTTACGACCGCAAGCCGTGGCACATACGCCACAGCCATAACAGTCGTGGATTTTGCTGATGTTATTCATTTTCTTACAATCGCTTTAATAATGTAATATAATATGATGGCAACCAATAATTTTTTAACACCTGTCCAATCTCGCATACTAAACCACAATGGTGCCGTAGATGCCAAAACTATATAATAATAGAGGACAGGATAAGCTGCAAATTCCACTTTTCCTTGAGAGGTAAAACTCTTTAAGATTAAAGAATATACAAAAATAACAGCAAACGGAATATACGGCCCAAAATCTACATAGAAATCTCCATACAGTGTCTTATAATTAAGAATTGGAACACCTGTTATTGATTCCCAAATTATATGTTGCTCTCCCAAGGATTTAGCACTGGTAATTATAGTACTTGGCTCTATTACAAAAGGAAATAATCGTGCTCCCATTGGATACACAATCACTTTGTTCCAAAATGCATTTCCTAAATGAGGATAAGGTTCTCCTAAATAACGTAAAACTTGAGTTAAAGGCGTTTCAGAAGTAGAGCCTTCAGTTCGATACAAGGTCATGGATACCGCATATAAAAAGAACAAAAGAACTACCCATGGTAGGTAACCCATAATTACAGTTTTTACCTTCTTTGGAAATTGATACCAAAAAGGAACAAATACTAAAAACATACGTACCATAAAAAAGAATGTTCCTCCACGTCTTCCCGTAGAAATACAACTTAGAAAAAACATTATAACTATAAGCAACAAACAAAAAGAGTTGAATCTTCTGCTCCATCCATTTTTGTTCGAGATAATTCCATATAAAGCATATAACAATATAATGGGAGATGTCCAGTCGTATAAAGAACCGCAAATCCAAACTATCTTTTGTTCGAAATTAGAATAAGAATAAAGCGACTCTCCATCATTATGGAAAGAATCATACGCCTCACCGATACCTTGCGTATACACATACAGAGCAACCTTTAACAAAAGAACAAAATATACACCATATGCTACAAGAAGAAGCTTCAGTATGGTCTGTATCTTCTTATTGAAATGTGGAATCTCTGTAATCTGAATATCTTTCGTGCTGTAATTTCTAAATGGCCACATGAAAATCAAATAGAACAAAAACTCTAAGATATATGGCTCATAAGGAAATCTAACATAAGTTCCATGCACTGCTTGATATATACCAGTATTGACGGTAATATAACCTATACATACAATTATGGAAAACCATGCACTAATTAAATTGTGAAGAGAGCATGTTTTATTTTTCCAAAATGAGAAACAAGTATGCCCAAGGTGCAAAACCATACTTAAAACCAATCCATTCATTTCTTATGAAACTTATTTTTAATTATACTTACAATTTTAGTTTTTATCTTCACTCGATCCGCTTTTCCAAATCCTAAATAATAGCCAAACATCAAAGTAGAAGCTACAGAAGTAATACATACAAGAATAAATCTCAAAACCATGAGTTCTATCTCTTCATAAACTATAAGGGGAAGGATGAAAGCCAAAGCTGTTACGAAATATACCCTAACCGTTACATCCTTCAAAAATTGCAACATCGGAAATTCAATACTTCGAACCAACATATATAAACGAGCCAAATGACATAGAAATTCCACGGCAAAGGCTATAACCATTGCATAGAATGGTTCCAAATGAAAACATGCAAAACCTACATATACCAAAGGCAAGGTAAGTAAAGACAGTCCTCCAACCACTATTTGGTAATCTCGCACTTTGCCTGAAGCATGCATAGAAATAATCAGAGGATTAGACAATGTGTTAAGCAAGGCTGTAAAAATGGCAAGTCGTAGAAATATCACCGTGTAATCAGGCACTTGTTTAAGCCATATACTTAATATCAATGGAGCTTCGATTAAGACTGGCAGTGAAAGAGTGAGCAATAGCAAATATGAGAATTTGGCTCCCCTAAACACCAGTTTATACATTGCCTCTCGTTCTCCTGTTGCATAACTTTTGATAATCTGAGGATTCATCGCCATTTGGAAATTTGCCACAAACCCATTCAATTTGCCCAAAACCTGATATGCAATTCCTCGTGCTGCATTCACAACAGGACCAAAGAACATATTCAACACGACATTTACGCCTTGCTCCTTGGCAATGCCAGATAATGAGCCGATCAGATTCCAACCGACGAACGAACCGACATTCTTGCCATATTCCTTATTAAACTTACCTGTAAATCGGCATTCCTTGAACTTGAACTTGCAATAAAAGAAATACATGCCAAGCAGAAGTATCTGGATAGCAGCCATCAGAACCGCATAGACTATCAGTTTGTCAAACGGTGTCATGGTGATAATATAGCAAATCGCCAACTTAAAGACGGCATCGAATATACTGAAATAGGCAAATGCCGACATCTTCTCGTAGGCAATCAACGCACCATTGTAAGGCACATTGATGACATTCAGCATAAACACTAATAATGACAATTGGAACACCCAGTTGGCTGCCTCATATCTATCAGGAGGGAAATTCATGTGGGTATTCAGGAACCACACACCTGCGATTTCACCCACAATCAATATAATCAGTGCCAAAAAGATGTGGATGTACACCATCGTACTGAAGATGCCCTTCACATTGCCCTTCTCTCCTTTTCCTATTTCAAAAGAGAGGAACCGTTGTGTAGCCGATGTCATGGCTCCACTGATGATGGCAAACATGGTAACGAATCCACCCACCACATTATATATACCAAAGTCTACTTCCCCTAATTTGTCCAAGATGACTCGGCTCGTATAAAGTCCGATGAACATCATGAACAGCATTCTGATATAAAGGAACAGCGTATTCTTCGCTATTCGCTTGTTGTTATTTGATGTTTGAGTTGACATAAAATCTATTAATCTTGGGTATAATAAGTTTTATTCGCAAATGTCTCTACAGAATCTTTTTTCTCATTATTAGTAATGTAATTGGAGACTTTGAATTTATATTTATCAACACTCTGAGCAATTATATCTCCAGCTTTAGTTGAATAGTACTTAATTCCAAGGTTTGACAACATAGAACGCACATTATCTGACGGATGAGAATACATATTATCCCAATCACAAGCACAAATTGCAACTCTTGGATTAAGAGCCTTTAGAAAATCTGTAGTTGTGAATCCGTTATCAGCTCCATGATGTGCCAAAATAAGGACATCAACTTCTTTTGTTATTATCTCTTCTTCTACAAGTCTTTTCGCAATTTCTGAATCTTCACAATCTCCCAAACTCAATACTTGGAAACTTCCTATCCTAAACAATTTAATCACGGACATATTATTAGATGTTGTTCCTTTCTCAATATTAATCGGTCCAAAGAATAAATCTCTACCTACTAAACGAGTAAAGAACTGGCTTTGTACAACAGAAGGAGTAACCCGAACTACCTTGCAACCAGAGTTTAAGATTATAGACAAAGACCTTAATCCTGTAATAGTATGTGGAGCATAACCAGGACATTCTATTATAGAAGGTTTTAATTCTTTGATTATATCTTCCAATTCCGTTGACTTACAATGATCTTCATCCCAACTTGTTATATGAAGAACATCTATATGGGCAACACCGCTTAATCCCATTTCATAAATAATATGAGACTTGTTTACTGAATTGTAACGAGCTTCAATCAAGACAAAGTATTGATCTACACTAATAGAAAAAGAAGCTCCTTTTTCGCCTAATTGATAAGCTCTAAATCTTGTATAATGTTTCATACTGTTACTAATTTTAAAAGATATTTTGGATTAGATTGAAATTGCTCCCAATCTGATTTCAATTGTTGTTCACACCCCAACAGAAGTTTATGTGTGTCTGTCGTATTCGACATATCCTTCTTTAACTTCTCGATGTACTCTAACAAATTCATACATATTGTATATTGTCCACAAGCAAGCAATGCCTCTGGAATTTCGTTTTCTCTGTCATATTCTGTAAACCATAAAGTCGTTCCCATAGAAGAAGCCTTATCGCTATTGTTGATAATCGCTTGCGAAGGTTTTAATATTTCAGGATAATCTTTCTTCCATTTCCACGAACCCTTACAGGAAAGCTCGTTGACATTGGTACTTAACAAACGATTCCTCCAAGACGCATTTTCGTACAAAGCTTTATAACGCATCTGGCGAATTGGTTTCATAAATACAGATTGCGCCAAAGTCAAGAGTGACAATGTTCGATTCTTTAATAGAGTGTATATTTTGCCAAATCGTAAGTTCGTCATCAAATCGAAATCAAATTCAACAGGAAGTGTTCTCAAAAGTCCTGTCATTTTTTTTCGAATACAATAAACTGAACAACTTAACCATCCGCATAACAACGAAATAGTAAAGAATATTCCGCTAATAAAATAAAGCCGAACTCTCAAAGTTATAATAAAGAGCAAACTTGATATTGAAAAGCTCCACAATAGTATATTTTTTATGCTGTTAAAAGATAGTTTCTTAAAAGGAAGACTAAAATTTATGTTATCCGCTTCCGAAAGTGTCGGAGATGCTACATCTGAAACGATTACCAAATCATGACTGGGAAAATCTGACTTCCCCTGTGCATTAGGATTATCATAAGACATTTGTTGATTTGCCAACAATATAGGTTCTATACCTTGATTATCTACTATGCCTCCATCCATTAGACCAAAGGACTTACAACCATTACAAAATTCTTCACAATCTTCAATGTTGTAAAAATCAAAATCATCAGGAAATACAACAGGTTCAAATCCTCCAGGGAAACAACTTGACACTGCCAAGATTTCAGACAACTTGATATTCTTTGCTACATTTCTTGGTATCTTATGTTTGTTATTCCCTATAAATCCATACCTATACTGAGGTTCCGCATTCACGATTGCACGAGAAGCTTGGAACCGAAATGCTAATCCGTTAGAGAAATCTGTACCATTTGCACTAAAATGATGAATGTGTCCATGCTCCACTTTCTCCATCAACAATCCAAAAGTTTGATCGTGAAAGAATATCTGATCATAAAACTTTATAGTCTCCTTTATCAAGGATGTATTTTCATTTCCCTTAGCAAGGAAAGCATTCAGTACAGACCTCGGCAAATCTTTATCACGTAAAATATAAAACAAATCTTTGAAACTCTGTTCTATATCATTAGAGCCGCAATAATTCATCATATACCACAAACCTGTTATTGAGCCTCCTGATATTGTAGATATTGTATTTACAACATCAAGGATGGATTTTCCATTAGGCAATGCGACATGTTTCAAATAACTCAAAGTACCTAAATGGAACATCGCAGCACGATAACCACCTCCAGACAATGCTAATGCTATTTCGGAATTCATTATTTGATTTTGAATTTTGGTCTAAATTCAAAGGTTGAGCTCACCTTCGTTCCATTTCCTATATAATTGGTAACGTGTACATTGTTATCCACATCACAAACAATAAGCACGTCTCCTGTCTTAGTTGTAAAAAATCTCACATCATTATTATGGAGAATTTCTCTAACTTCCTTACGAGGATGATCATACTGATTGTCATAATCACAGGCACATATTGCTATTTTGGGGGCTATTTTCTTAATAAACTCTTCTGTCGTAAATCCATTGTCAGCCCCATGATGTGCCATAAGCATCACATCCGTTTCGCTATTTGCGATACTGCAATTCATAATTGTATTAGCTATTTCAGGACTCTCACAATCGCCCAAACTTAATACTGTAAACCGCCCTTTCCTAAAGAGAGCGACTATCGACATGTCGTTATGCTTTTCATATTCCGTCGTTGGATTATAGAGAATTGTTGAGAACCTTGCAGACTCACCTGTTTCCAAAGCATTGACATATTTAGGGGAAATCTCACTGCCGCGAATTTGTTTTTGTGAAAGATAATCGCTTATCATCTTTAATGATTTCTTGCCACTATCTGAATCAGGTCGATATCCAGGATATTGAATTCTTTGAGGTTTTAGAACATGCAGAATATCATATAGTTCATCTGGATTACAATGGTCTACATCCCAACTTGTAATATGCAGTAACGATAAGCTTTTCGCTCCAGCAATTCGCATTTCATTGAATACGTTTGCTCTATTACAATCGTTTAACCTTGCCTCTATCAGAGTAAAGTCATCATCTACTGCTAGTGTAAAAGAAGCACCTTTTACTCCTAACTGATATGCTCTGAATCTTGTTATTTTATCCATACTATAATCATTTTGAATTTTACGTTCTTTTATCAACAAATCTCCACCAAACACATGCCTAAGCTTTATTACATGCCAAATTCTTTAATTCTCTGTTCTTCCTTCAAAGAGCAAACAAGAAACTGTCCATTCTTCTCGGCTACAATATAGCCATCCAAGCCCTGAACTACCACCTTGCTTTCATCAGCTGCATGAACCACGCAGTTCTTGCATTCATACAAGCGGATGTCCTTTCCTACTTTGGCATTGCCAGCCTCATCCTGTGGAAGCAAGGTGCGGAGGCTGCCCCAGCTGCCTAAGTCGCTCCAGCCAAACTCGGCTGGCAGGGTATAGATTTCCTTCGACTTCTCCATCACCGCATAGTCGATGCTTAACAAGAACAACGTATGACTTAGTATAAATCCACGTTGATATCGAATGGACTATCAAAGTCTTTCAGCATTGCATGCTTCGTATCCTTACCTGAGAGATTAGCATGTTCTGTTGGGATTTTCCAATCAATACCGAGGGTTTCATCGAGAATCGAGATACCTCCATCTGCCTCAGGATGATAGAAGTTGTCGCACTTATATTGGAAGACGGCAGTCTCTGAGAGAACTGCGAAGCCATGGGCAAAGCCCTTAGGGATAAAGAACTGGACATGATTGTCTTCTGTCAGCTCTACAGCTACATGCTTGCCATAGGTTGGTGAACCCTTACGAATATCTACTGCTACATCAAGTACTCTACCCTTTACGCAGCGTACCAGCTTGCTTTGTGTGTAAGGTGGGCGCTGGAAATGCAGACCTCGCATCACGCCATAGCTGCTCATAGACTCGTTGTCTTGGCAGAAGTGAACAC
>OGJX01000785.1_pt1 | contig 25818 bp, 26 predicted proteins | sample 1572381 | NCBI WGS metagenome assembly OGJX01 (sample SAMEA2582085, study PRJEB24529) | metagenome | biome: Human gut stool | place: China | collected 2011
AAGCGATGATCTGCGCGGGCTGAAAGAGGGACGCATCACGGTGCAGTGGAGGGAATAACAGCATGAACATCAAAGGTCATTTCGAGACCATCACCCGGCACAAGCTGCTGGTGATGAAATACTGCTTTGAATGCGGGTTGTATGAGCAGGGCCTTGCCCACGACCTGAGCAAGTACAGCCCCACCGAGTTCATCCCCGGGTGCATCTATTATCAGGGCGACCACAGCCCCAACGAGGCCGAGCGCGCGGCAAAGGGCTACACCTCGGCGTGGCTGCACCACAAGGGGCGCAACAAGCATCATCTGGAATACTGGATCGATTACAGCACCACCAAGACCGGTCTGACCGGCATGAAGATCCCCCTGCGGTACGTCTGCGAGATGGTGTGCGACCGGGTGGCGGCAAGCCAGATCTATCTGGGCGATAAGTACACCGATGCCTCCGCGTGGGAGTACTACCAGCGCAGCAAGGATCACTACCTGATGCACCCGGAGACCCGGGCACTGCTGGAAAAACTGCTGTGCATGGTGCGGGACCTGGGGCGGGAGCGCACCTTTGCCTACATGAAATTCCTGCTTGGCTGCGAAAGCGATTACTAAGCCCGAAAGGCTGCTGCACAGACTGTGCGGCAGCCTTTTTGCGTGCAGAAAAGCCCGCGCAGTGCGCCAGCCGCGCGAAAGCCTTCCCCCGCCGGGGGAAGGTGGCACGTAGCGCCGGATGAGGGGCAATGTGTGCTGTATTTTGCCTTTTGCACGCTTTGCCGAAACTTTCCGGCAAAGTTTGGCGCATCTGCCCATTGACAGCACACCGCAGCAGGGGATAAGATGAAACTGGGGAGCAATGCGCTCCCATAAGAAGAAAGCGAGGGACCACAGATGAAGCTTTGGAAACGATGGACGGCAGCGGTCCTTGCAGCTGCAATGGTGCTGCTGCTTTTAGCAGCCTGCGGGCCCTCTGGCCCTTCCGCGCCGGATGCGCCGGATAAGCCGGGCAGCAGCGAGACCGGCAAAGACCCCACCGACGAAAAGACCGAGGCACAGAAGGTGGCTGCGGTGGTGGAAGCACTGAATGCGGTGCGCAAGAGCTATGGCAATGACACCCCGCTGGAGCTGAACGAGCAGGCCTGTGAGTTCGCCAAGGAGATGGCACAGGTGCAGCTGGATGGCGTCAAGGGCAAATATGGCGAGAATCCGAGTACCAACACGGATTATATTGATGCCTGTGCAAAAGTCCGCAAGAAGAAGGTGGGCGAAAAAGCATCAATCGGTTTTGGCGCACTGCAGGGCGCTTACCCGGATGCGAACCAGTTCAAAAAGTGGGCAGTCAAGACAGAGGGAGTGAGCGCAGAACGCAACAATGCGCTGGTCAAGAGTAAGGAAGCCACCCTTGTGGGCGTGGGCGTTGTGCAGAACACCGACCCTGCGACGAAGGATAAATACCCCATTATGGTGGTCGTGATGACCTACTGATACGAGCAAACGCCGCTGACGAAAAGTCGGCGGCGTTTTTGTGTGGTTCGTGCATTGACAGCTGCCGCCCACGGGTTTACACTGCTTTTATGGCAGACCGCATGGTCTGCCGGGGTATTTATTATTTACAGGAGGGCAAAACCTATGAAATGCATCAAAAAACTGGTTGCGCTTACGCTGGCTGCGGTGCTGGCACTGGCTATGCTCACCGCCTGCGGCGGTACACCGAGCGTGCCGGAGGCAACAGAAGAAACAAAGCAGGTCGTGGACAATATCAATGCGGTTCGGACGGAAAATGGCTTACCGGCACTGAAAACCATTCCGGCTGCAACGGACGTAGCCAATAAAATTGCGGCACTGCGGGAAAAGAAACTTCTGAACCTGATTTCGGAAGATGACTACCAAACGGAATGGCGTAAATTGTACACTATTCAGGTAGAAGGTAAAAAATGCAACGGATATATGTCGATAAATACTGGAGTCTCGTGCGAAGAGTATCTGACAAAGGATTACTGCCAGAAAAAATATGACGAAAACGACCTGCAACGGATCTTTGGACGGATCATGCGCAGTTCTGATTTGACATATGTTGCTGTCGCTAACAAAAAAATGAGCAATGGCACGTTTGTGTTCGTCGTTATGGCTTACTGATCTGTAATTCAAAACCACGCAAACGCCGCTGACGAAAAGTCGGCGGCGTTTTTGTGTGTTTCGTGCATTGACAGCCGTCGCCTGTGGGTCTACACTGTTTTTATGGCAGACTGCATAGTCTGCCGGGGTATTTATTATTTACAGGAGGGCAAAACCTATGAAATGCATCAAAAAACTGGTTGCGCTTACGCTGGCTGCGGTGCTGGCGCTGGCTATGCTTACCGCTTGCAGCGGTGGCGGCGCACAGCTGAATGCAAAATTTGCAGATGATATCGCCGCAACGATCAACGGCGTGCGCAGCGATAGCAAGAAGGATGCACTGAAGAGAGCACCGGAGGTGGAAGCGCTGTTTGCGGAGGCGGCAAAGGCGGAAGCGATATTTGCAGCGAACAGGACGGATGAGAATAGTAAGAAAGTTAAAGAAGCAGAAGTTAATGCACTGGCTGCATTGAAGAATCTCGAAATTGATGGACGAAAAATTGACGTTGAGGCAACCCAAAAGCTTAATACAGTTTCGTTTGACCTGAAGGACGTTTCACAGCTGAAATCGGTGCTGGAGTCTAATAGCGGCTGGCGCAATTGGTTTGTGCTGTCGAATGCAGAGTATCTGGCAGTTGTGTGTGCAGATTACAACGGTCATAACGGCATTGTGATGGTGGGCATTGTTCTGGAAAGCGCAGAGTAAGGCCGAAGAACTTGTAAGGATATAACGCAAAAACACCCCGGTCGGGCGGCAAAGCCGCTTGGCCGGGGTGCTGTTTTGCAGAAAAATATTACTGCTCGTTTTCGTAGATCTTGATATAACGCGGGGCGCTTTTATCCTGCCAGAACAGCAGAATGGCGGTCAGGGCGACAGCCAGTGTGGTGAGGACGGCGAGCAGAGCTTTGAGAACTTTCATGGTTTGGTGCCTCCTTGTGAAGTTCGGGAGCGGAGCGGGGGACGTTCCGCCTGTCATGTTAGGTATAGTATAGCATATTCCCGCAGTAAAGGCAAACGGCAGAGAGGGGAGAACAAAAAGAAAAATACGGTAGTTAGTTAAAACTAATTGGCGAAAACGAATAAGAAAGTTCAGGAAAATTCATCATTTGGGGCGTGTTGTCGTTGACTTCCCGCGCCAAAATGATACAATAAGTGTGTTAAGCAGCTGCTGTCCCTGTACCAGTGCGCCTGCATGGGCGTGGGGATGGCAATTCAAGCAGAATGGGGGATTTGAAATCCATGTTGAACAAGCTGAAACGTGCGGCGCTTGGCGCGCATACGCCGCATGACAAGGCAACTGCTGCAAGCAAACCTATCCCGATGCCTCTGCCCGCGCAGGTACGCATCCTTATGAGCCAGCACATTGGCGCACCCGCTAAGGCACTGGTGAAAAAAGGCGATGAAGTGTTCGTCGGCACCAAGATCGGTGAGGCGGGCGGCTTTGTCTCCGCAAACATCCACTCCAGCGTTTCCGGTACGGTAGCTGCAGTGGAAGCTTTCCGTCTGTCCAATGGCCGTATGTGCGATTCTGTTGTCATCAAGACCGATGGCAAGCAGACCGTAGACCCGGCCGTCAAGGCACCGGAAGTCACCGATAAGGCCAGCTTCCTTGCTGCCGTGCGCGAGTGCGGTCTGGTCGGTCTGGGCGGCGCAGGCTTCCCCACCGATGTGAAGCTGCAGCCCAAGCAGCCGGTGGATACTTTACTGATCAACGCCTCCGAGTGCGAGGTGTGGCTGACCAGCGACACGCAGGAGATGCTGGAGTGCAGCGATGATATCATCCGCGGCATCAAGGCTGTGCTGCAGTATACCGGCATCCCGAAGTGCATCATTGGTATTGAGAACAACAAGCCCGAGTGCATCGACCTGCTGTGCAAAAAGACCAAGGACGACAGCACCATTGAGGTCAAGCCCCTGCCCAGTGTCTACGGCACCGGCGCAGAGCTGATCCTAATCGAGAAGTGCCTCGGCCGCGAGGTGCCCCACGGCGGTCTGCCCGCCGATGCAGGCGCCATCGTGATGAACGTGACCAGCGTTTCCACGCTGGGCAAGTATCTGGCTACCGGTATGCCGGTGGTCCAGCGTACCATCACCGTGGACGGCGATGCCTGTGCTGCCCCGCAGAACGTCATTGTGCCCGTGGGTACTGCCTATCAGGACATTCTGGACTATGTGGGCGTCAAGGGTGAGCTGGGCAAGGTGGTTGCTGGCGGTGCCATGATGGGCCCCGCTGTGGAGAACCTTTCCTACCCCACCACCAAGACCACTTCCGGTCTGATCCTGCTGAGCAAGGCCGCTGCACAGCCCGCACAGGTCAACCCCTGCATCCGCTGCGGCCGCTGCGTGGAGTACTGCCCCATGGGTCTGGAGCCCGTGGAGGTCAATCAGGCCTACGCCGCCCGCGATGTGCAGGAGCTGGGCAAGCTGCACGCTGACTACTGCTTCAACTGCGGCAGCTGCTCCTTCGTCTGCCCGGCAAAGCGCCCGGTCACCCAGATGATGAGTCTGGCCAAGGCCTTCTATCTTGGCGAAATCAAAAAAGGAGGCAATAAGTAATGGATACGAAGCTTATTGTTTCGGCTTCCCCGCACGTCCGCAGTGACGAGACCACCCAGAGCCTGATGGCTAACGTGATCGTTGCACTGTGCCCCTGCGTGGTTGCCTCTGCGATCATTTTCGGCGTGCGCGCCCTGCTGGTCACCGCCGTTTCCGTGGTGGCCTGTGTGGTCTTTGAGTGGCTGTACTGCAAGCTGCTGAAGCGTGCAAACCCCATCAGCGACCTGTCCGCTGTGGTCACCGGCATCATTCTGGCCATGAACGTGCCCGTGGGTATGCCCATCGGTCAGCTGATCATCGGCGATCTGGTGGCTATCATCGTTGTCAAGCAGCTGTTCGGCGGCATTGGCATGAACTTTGCAAACCCCGCTCTGGTGGGCCGTATCGTGCTGTTTATCAGCTTTGCCGGTTCCATGAATAAGTGGGTGTTCCCGGATGCAGCGGTGGATCAGCTGTCCAAGGCTACCCCGCTGGCTGTGGCAGATCCCTCCAAGCTGAGCCTGCTGGATCTGTTCATGGGCATCCACGGCGGTGTGCTGGGCGAGACCTGCGCACTGGCCATCGTGCTGGGCCTGATCTATCTGGTGGCTACCAAGACCATCAGCATCGCCATTCCGGCTTCCTACGTTGGCAGCGTGTTCGTGTTCTACCTGATCGCTACCAAGGATCTGCACAGCGCACTGGTTGCCGTGCTGAGCGGCGGCCTGCTGTTCGGCGCTGTGTTCATGGCTACCGACTACGTTACCAGCCCCTTTACCCTGAAGGGTAAGCTGGTGTACGGCGTTTGCCTTGGCATCGTTACCTTTGCTATCCGCTACTGGGGCAGCTACACCGAGGGCGTGTCCTTCGCACTGCTGTTCATGAACCTGTGGGTCCCGTACATCAATGATCTGACCCGTCAGACCCCGTATGGCTATGTAAAGCCTGCAAAGAAAGCGAAGGAGGGTGCTGGCAAATGAGTAAGACTGCAAATTCCAGCTGGGAAACCACCGGTAAGCCCATCGTTGTGCTGACCGTTATCTCTCTGATCGTCAGCCTGCTGCTGGCTCTGGTGAACGGCATGACCGCTCCCGTTATCAAGGAGAACACCCGCCGCACCACGCTGGCTGCTTATGTCAGCGTGATGCCCTCTGTTTCGGACGCAGCTACGCTGGAGGAAGTTACCGATTACACCACCGCCAATGTTACCGGCGTGGTAAAGGCTCCCGATGGCGGCATTGCCATCAAGGCCGAGGAAAAGGGCTTTGACGGCGGCATCCTGACCGTCATCATGGGCTTCGACGCCAACGGCGCCGAGACCGGCATCTGGGTGGACGCTTCTACCCAGACCAAGGGCATCGGCTCCAATGTGTCCACCGATGACTTCCTGGCACAGTTCAACGGCATGGACGGCACCAAGAACATTGTGATGAATCAGGATTTCGATGCGTACAGTGGCGCAACCATTTCGTCCACCGCTCTGTTTGCTGCCATCAATGATTGTATCAACTGCTTCAACGAGCTGGCATAAAAGGAGGTTGGTAAGAAATGGCACAAGAAAATAAGTCCAAGGTAAGCATCCTTACCAACGGCATCATCAAAGAAAACCCTGTTCTGCGTCTGGTTCTGGGCACCTGCTCCATTCTGGCCGTTACCACGGCAGTTTCCAGCGCACTGGGCATGGGCGCCGCCTTCACCTTCGTGCTGGTGTGCTCCAATATCATGATCTCCCTGCTGCGGAAAGTCATCCCCGGCAAGGTGCATCTGCCCTGCTACATCGTTATCATTGCAGGCTTTGTGACCATCGTGCAGATGTTCATGCAGGCCTACATGGAAAGCCTGTACAACGCACTGGGCGTGTTCCTGCCCCTGATCGTTGTCAACTGTATCATTCTGGGCCGTGCCGAGATGTTTGCCTGCAAGAACAATGTGGTGGATTCCGCACTGGACGGCGTGGGCATGGGCCTCGGCTACACCCTCACCGCTACCCTGATGGCCTCCATCCGTGAGATCCTGGGCAGTGGCACCTGGCTGGGCTTCCAGATCATCCCGGAAAGCGTTGCCAAGGTGTCCATCATGACGCAGGCTCCCGGCGCCTTCTTCTGCTACGGTATCCTGATGGCAGGCTGCATCTGGCTGGAAGGCAAGCTGGACGCCCGTATCGAGCGCAAGAGCTGCTGTGATCTTGACAATCTGAAGAAGGAGGCGGAATAAGATGCTCGTCAAACTCGCTGCGATCTTCTTCAGCATGATCCTTGTCAACAACTATGTGCTGGTGAAGTTCTACGGTATCTGCCCGTTCCTGGGCGTTTCCAAAAAGCTGGATTCCGCTGTTGGTATGTCCGGTGCTGTCATCTTCGTCATGTTCATGGCAACGGCCGTTACCTTCCCCATCCAGATCTTCATTCTGGACCCGGCTGGTCTGAGCTACCTGCAGACCATCGTGTTCATTCTGGTCATCGCTGTGCTGGTGCAGTTCATCGAGATCTTCCTTAAGAAGTATGTCGTTGCACTGTATAACTCGCTGGGCGTTTATCTGCCCCTGATCACCACCAACTGCTGCGTGCTGGCTGTTACCATTCTGGTCGTGGGCGACTACGGCGCAGATGTGGCTGCACACGGTTTCGGCTACGCCTACATCGAGGCTCTGATCTGCGCCATCGGCGCAGGCTGCGGCTTTATGCTGGCCATGGTCATGTTCAGCGGCGTGCGTAAGCGCGTGGAAGCCTGCGATCCCCCGGCACCCTTCAAGGGCCTGCCCATCACCCTGATCGCAGCTGCAATCACCAGCCTGTCCTTCATGGGCTTCGGCGGCATCGTCGAAAACCTGTTCAATGTTACGCTGTAAGGGAGGAACAGGACTATGAATATTGTATCTGCTGTTATCCTGTGCACCATCGTGGGCGCTGTGGGTGCTATCATTCTGGTAGCCGCCGCAAAGTTCATGGCGGTGGAGGAAGACCCCCGCATTGAGGAAGTTTCTGCCTGTCTGGCCGGTGCAAACTGCGGCGGCTGCGGCTACGCCGGCTGTGCCGACTACGCCAAGGCAGTCGTTCTGGACGGCGTGCCCTGCGACAAGTGCGCACCCGGCGGCCCCAAGGCTGCTGCTGCCATTGCCAAGATCATGGGCGGCGAGGCAAGCGCCGTAGAGAAGAAGGCTGTTGTGCAGTGTCAGGGCAGCTCCGAGCACTGCAAGCCCGCCTACGACTACAAGGGCATCCAGACCTGTGCTGCTGCGGCAGCCCTGTACGGCGGCCCCAAGACCTGCTCCTTCGCCTGCATCGGTCTGGGCGACTGCACCAAGGTGTGTAAGTTCGATGCCATCCACATCGTGGACGGTGTGGCCAAGGTGGACAAGGACAAGTGCACTGGCTGTGGTGCCTGCGCCAACATCTGCCCCAAGCAGGTAATTATGATCGACGTCGGAGGCCCCCGCAAGCCGGTGGTCATGTGCTCCAACAAGGACAAGGGTGCTGTGGCCAACAAGCTGTGCACCACCTCCTGCATTGCCTGCGGTATGTGTGAGCGCACCTGTAAGTTCGACGCCATCCATGTTGTGGACGGCGTGGCACGCATTGATTACGACAAGTGCAAGGGCTGCGGTATGTGCGCCCAGAAGTGCCCCAAGCACATCATCCTGTTCCCGCTGAAGGACGACCCCAATCCCCCGAAGCCCGTGGTGAAGCCCGCCGCTCCCGCTGCTGCCCCCGCAGCAAAGCCGGAGACCAAGGCTGAGGCAAAGCCCGAGACCAAGGCAGAGTAAACTGTAAACCAAAGCCCGCCGTGCAGCAATGCCCGGCGGGCTTTTTGTATAAAAATGATTGGGAATGCCCTCCGCTTGCGCTTTGGGCATCTTCAGCGGAATAATTATTTTGCGTTTGGAGCGACCGCGTTTGCGGAGCGCAGCGGAGCAATGAAAGCCCCAGTGGGGCTTTTAAGCGGCAGAGCGGTCTGCGTTAGCAGATGGAGGGGCTTTGCCCCGACAAGCTCTGCGGAGCGCTCCAAACGCTTTTTTCACAGGAGGGGCCGAGAAGGCAAACGGTAACGCACTCCGCAGCGCCGCGCTTCCGAAGGAAGCGGCGCTGCAAATGCAGTTTACCATTACGACCCTTCTCGTGAAAATGGCAGAACGGAACGCCCGCAGGCGTTCCGTTCTGCCGAAATCTAAAATAAATTTTCCTTAAATCATGCCCAGAGCAACGCGGAGGGCATTTTAAATCGTCCGCTCTCCCGTTTATTCCGTCTTAGTGGGGCGGATGGTCACCTCGCCGCAGCGCAGCGCCTCGGTGCGGCCGCCCTCCCGCTGCACCACCAGCCGCCCGGCATCGTCAATGGAAAGCGCCTGCGCGGCGTAGGTCTCGGTGCCGGTGCACACGGTCACCCAGTGGCCGGGCACAAAGCAGCGGGCGCGGTACTCGTCCAGACATTCAAAGCCCGGGCAGAGCGCTAACAGCTCCCGCCCGATGGCACCCGCCAGCGCCGCCCGGCTTACCGGGGCAGGGCCGCCGGGGTACAGGCTGCCTGCTTTGGCGGTCAGCTCCGGGGGAAAGTCCTCTGCCGTGGCGGTCAGGTTCAGCCCGATGCCCACCACCAGCCATTCCAGCTGGCCGCTTTCAAGGTCGGTGCCGGCTTCGGTCAGGATGCCGCACACCTTTTTGCCCTTGTAATACAGGTCGTTCACCCACTTGATGGCAAGTTCCAGCCCGCACAGCGCCTGCACCGCCCGGCACACTGCCACCGCCGCGCCGATGGTGGCGGTCTGGGCGTTGGCGGCAGGCAGCGGCGGGCGCAGCACCACCGAGCAGTACACCCCCTTGCCCGCCGGGCTGGCAAAGCTGCGTCCCAGCCGCCCGCGTCCGGCGGTCTGCCCGCCCGCCAGCACCAGCGTGCCGTGGGCAGCGCCTTCCAGCGCCAGCAGCTTTGCGGTGCGGTTGGTGCTTTCCAGCGTGTCGTACAGCTGCACCGGGGCGGGGTAGGGGCCTACCGCCTCGGTGCAGAAGGGGTCGCCGCCCAGCAGACGGTACCCCCGGCGGGAGGCGGCTTCCAGCGCATAGCCCTGCGCGGTAAGCGCCGCCGCCGCCTTGTGCACGGCAGCGCGGCTGACACCCAGCTGCTGCGCCAGCTGCTGGCCGGAAATATACGCGCCCTCGGCGGCGCTGAGCGCCTGTAAAAGCGCCTGACGGGTGGTAGAAGCCATGGCGTAAATCCTCCCTGTGTGCTATACTGCTATTGTACCATATCTGTGGAAGAAGAAAAAGTTTGAAAATATTTTAGTTTTTTTGCAGGAACTGCCGCCGCTCCCTCGTATTAAAGACAGAAGGGCGGCGCAGAGCAGCGCATCCAAGACCGGAAAGGAGGCCGTGCAGCGCGTTGACAACACAGGAATTCAGCACGATGGTGCAGAAATATCAGGCGCTCGTGTACACGGTCTGCCATCAGCTGGTGCCGGATGTACAGGAAGCGCAGGATCTGACGCAGGAGACCTTTCTGGCGGCGTGGCGGGCCATCGACCGCTGCCCGTCCGGCTTTGAAAAGCAGTGGCTGGCGCGCATCGCCGCCAACAAAGCCAAGGACTATCTGCGCAGCGCATGGGTGCGCAAAATGAACACCCCCGGCGACGAGGTGCTGGCGCTGGAGGGCGCGCCGCCCGGTATGCAGCCGGAACAGCAGGTGCTGGAGGCGCTGGGCGAAGAGGAGCTTACGGAGATGATCTTGAATCTGCGCGAGCCTTACTGCACGCCCTGCCGTCTGGTGCTGCTGGAGCAGCACACCATGGCCGAAGCTGCAAGGCTGTGCGGTCGCCCGCCCAAAACGGTGGAAGCGCAGGTCTACCGCGCCAAAAAGATGCTGGCGCAGCAGATCTTGCAAAACGACCGCATACCCTGTGAAAGGAGGAGCGTACATGGAACTGTTTGACGTAAAAGGCTGTCTGAGTGAGGAAGGTTTACAGGCACTGGTCGGCGGGCAATTGGACGAAACGCAGCGGCTGGAAGCCGCCGAACACCTTGCCTACTGCGACCGCTGCATGGACCGCTACACCGCTCTGCTGACCGATGATGTGCTGGAGCAGCCGCCGCGCTCCGCCCGGGGCGCGGTGATGGGCACCATCTGGATACGGCTGATGCAGAACACATGGGGACGCGCCGCTGTGGCAACGGTAGCGGCGGTTCTGGCGCTGACCATGTGGCGTGCCGGTACGCTGGAACAGATCCTGCACACCGGGCAGCAGCTGAACACATGGCTGCCGCAGACTACACAGCAGACCGAACCGGAGCTGCTGGGCAAGCCGGTGAAGGACAAAGCGCCGCAGCCCTCCACCGCCCCGCTGGGCAAGCCCATAGAGGACAAAAAGCAGCTGACCGAAAAACTATCCGATGCACTGGACGCGCTTTTGCACCACAGTGCAGACACCACTGAGAAATGAGGGAACTGATTATGAAGAAAAACGGGATCCTGACCCTGCTGTTTGCCTGCATCCCCGGTGCGGGGCAGATGTATCAGGGCTATATGAAGCGGGGGCTCTCGCTCATCACTATGTTCTGCCTGTTCATTATTGTAGGCAGCACCACGGGGCTGGACGCGCTGGTAGTCGGCTGCATCGTTGTGTATATGTACAGCTTTTTCGATACCTTGAACCTCCGCGCGCAGCTGGCGGCGGAAAAAGCCCCGGAGGACGATTATCTGGTGCACTTTAACTGGCACGATGCCCGCATGACCCAGTTCATGGGCGAAAGCCACAAGCTGGTGGGCTGGGGGCTCATCGCACTGGGCGCCATCGTGTTCTACAACAACATCATCATGCGGGTGCTGGGCGATGTGATGTGGCGCTGGGGACAGGATAACCCCTTCTTCCGCGCTGTCTACCTGATGCTGGATGCTCTGCCGCAGATCGTAGTCTGCGTGGCGCTGATCGTGTGCGGTATGTGGCTGGTGCGCGGCCCGAAAAACAAAAAGAGCAAGCAGCCCTCCGAAGAGGAACCCGAGGACTTCCACGCCTACACGGCTGCGCCGCAGGCTGAGGATGCCGAGGACACCGCAGACACGGACACCCATTTTGCCATGCCGGAGCTTTCGGCACTGCTGGGCGAGCCGGTGACCGGCGCAGAACAGGACGAAAATCCTGCGGAGGATGACGATGACCGAGCAGAATAAGACCCCTTCAACGGCTCAGCCGGGCGGCAGCACGCCCGCGCCGGAGCGCAAGCCCGCAGAAAAGCCCCTGCGCCGGGTGGGCAGCCTGACTTTGGGCGCGTGCCTCATTGCGGCGGGCGTGTTCTTTCTGCTGTATTTCTTTGTGCCGGGCTTTGATGTGCAGCTGACCCTGAAGATCGCCCCGGCGGTGGCGCTGGTGCTGCTGGGGTGCGAGGTGCTGTTTTTTGCCGCACGCCCCGGCCGCTGGAAGTACGATTTTGTGTCCGTGCTGGTCTGTCTGGTGCTGATGGCGGGCTGCTTCTGCATGGCCATGCTGCCCATGCTATGGGACGAGTTGAGCGGCGAAAATCAGCAGACCATGAACCGCCTGAGCACACAGGCCATTGACGAACTGTACACCGCCTGCAAGCAGGATGCGCAGGATATTGCCATCCGGGATATCAGCGGCTGGCTGTACCTGAACGGCCCGCAGGTCGAGACGTTGCAGCAGGCCGCCGCCCTGCCCGCCGGGGATGCCTACCTGACCTTGACCGTGGAGCTGTTCGGCCCTTACGACAGCGCCGCCGCCTTTGCCCGGGACTGCTACACCCTGACCGCACTGGCAAAGCAGTGCACCGTACCGCCGGAAAGCCTGCACTTTACATGGGATGCCCCCAGCGCGGCAGAAAGCAGCTTGAACACCGGCAGTCTGCTGTATACTGAGGATTACTCGCTGGACCTGAGCGGTGCTGTGCAGCTGGACTGGACCGCGCAGCAGATGGAGCAGCAGACCGAAACGGAGTATCTGCTGGATGCAGAGAATATCCCCGACGAGGATTAAAAAAATACCGCCGAACGAAACCCTCTCAGTCATCGCTGCGTGATGAAAGCTCCCCCGAAAGGGGGAGCTTTTTTGCTTTATATACGGTAAATAAAAACCGCCCTGAAGTCCTAAGACTTCAGGGCGGTCGAGCTGGAGCTGCTATCCAGATTCGAACTGGAGACCTCATCCTTACCAAGGATGCGCTCTACCAACTGAGCTATAGCAGCACATCACAGCTCGATTAGTATAGCACAGCTTGACCGGTTTTGCAAGTGCTTTTTACAAAAAATAATATTTTTGCGCAAAAAAGAACCCGGAGCATCCGCAGACGCTCCGGGAACACTGTAAATTGCGTTTACTTTGCCAGACTGCTCAGGATGGGCTCGCACTGCTCCACGGTGGAGGAAAGCATCAGGTTGTAGGCGGTGACCATCTCCTGAATGGCGGTGCGGTTCTCCTTGGTCAGGGCATAGCTCTGGGTGGTGCCGTCCCGGCCGATGAACACAGCGGTGACGCTCTTGGCGTTCAGCCACTCGCTCAGCCAGCTGATCTCCTCATCGCTCAGCTGGAACAGCTCCATGTCGAACCAGCAGCCCATATCCTGATCGTAGCCGCCGCCGTACTCCTCGTCACAGGTAAAGGTGTACAGCTCGTCATCAGCAGATACGTTGACCGTTTTGATGTCCAGCTTCTTGCTGCCCATATAGGTCAGGATCATATTAAAGGCAATGCTATCGTCCTGCAAGAACATATAGGGGTACAGCCCGCAGGACTTTTTGGCCATGCTGGCCTGCTCCTGCGGAGAGGAAAGATCCCAGCCGCCGGTCTCCTTATCGTAGGTGACGGTGAACTTGGAAAAAGCGGTCTTGAGTTCGGCATCGCTGGGGGCGGCGTTGGTAGCCTCCACCGCAGCAGGGGCGGCGGGCAGTGCGGGCGCAGCAGCCGAGGCGATCATGCCGCCGCACAGCATGGCGGCAGCGCACAGACCAGCAACGACGCGCCGGAACAAACGGGAAGATCTCATAAGTCAGTACTCCTTTCCATTTTCGAAGGGGATGATGCTGGTTTCAGTATACCGCAGCACGGCGGAAAAGCAAGAAAACTGTCACGAAACGCCCTGACGCTGTCACGAAACGACTTTCGCTTGTCTTTAGCCCACCTGATGCTCTTCCAGCCAGCGGGTCATCTGCTGGGCAATGCCCTTGACGCTGCCTTCCTCAAAAGGCACCTTCAGCCCGGCGGTCTGCATCAGCTCGGTGTAGCTGGCAAGACCGGCGCGGCGCACCAGCTTGAGGTAGCGCTCCCATGCGTCCTTGTGGTCATCAAGACTCAGCAGGAAGAACTGCAAGGCCGCCATGGTGGACAGGCAGTAGTCGATATAGTAGAAGGGGCACTCGTAGATGTGCAGCTGGCGCTGCCACCCGGCACCGCGGCCGTAGAAGGGTAGGTTGTCAAAGTCGATCCACGGGCGGTACTTCTTTTCCAGCTTGAGCCACTCGGCGTTGCGCTGGTCGGGGGTCAGGTCGGGGTTCTGGTACATGATGTGCTGGAACTCGTCCACGGCGCAGCCGTAGGCAAGGAACACAAAGCTGTCCTCGGCGTGGAGCAGGGCGTACTTCTCGGTGTCCTTGCCGAACAGCAGGTGATGCCACGGCGCGGTAAGGAACTCCATGGCCATGGAGTGGATCTCGGCGCTTTCCATGGCGGGGCATTCCAGATCGGCAGGCACGTTGGGGTCGCGCTCGGCCACATAGCCCTCAAAGGCGTGGCCGCACTCATGGGTCAGCACGTCCACATCGCCGGAGGTATTGTTCCAGTTGGCGAAAATGAAGGGTGCCTTGTAGCTGGGCAGGCTGGTCATGTAGCCGCCGGACATCTTGCCGGGACGGCTCTCCACGTCAAACAGTTCGTTGTCCTGCATGAAGTCGATGAACTCTGCCGTCTCGGGGCTCAGCTCGTGGTACATGGTGCGGGCGGCATCCATGCGTGCCTGATAGCCCGGGATGGGCTTGGGGTTGCCGTCCTTGAAGATGATGGGCAGATCGGTAAAGGTGGGATGGGTGATGCCGGTGCGCTTGGCGCGCATGGCCATCACCTTTTGCAGCTCGGGCACAACGTCCCTTGCCACCTGATCCCGGAAGGCCTGAATCTCGGCCTGACCGTAGCCGATGCGGTTCATGCGCACATAGGAAAGCTCGCTGTAATCCTTGTAGCCCAGCACCTTGGCCTGCTGATTCAGGTTCTTGACGATCTTGGTGTACAGTGCGTCCAGCTCGTCCCGGTGGGCGTCAAAGTAGCCGGCCTCGGCTTCGTAGGCGGCGCGGCGCACGGCGGGGTCCAGATCCTCCTTGTAGGGGCCCAGTTGGGGGATGGTCAGCTGCTTGCCGTCCAGCTCCACCAGCGCGCCGCCGTAGATCTGCTGGTACTGGCTGACCAGCGCGTTGAACTCCTGCTGCAATTCCACGGTGCGGTCGTCCATGCCCAGCACGGCGTTCTTCATACCGGCTACGCAGGTGGTGCCGAAGTGCTCGGTAAGGGCATCCACATAGGGGTTTGCCAGAAATGCCCGGCTGATCTCCACGCTGGCGTTGGTCACGGCAGGGCCGTTGGCGTCAAAAAAGTCCTGCTCGGCCTTCCAGTAGGCATCGCGGGTGTCGCAGGTGTAGTGGATGTTGGCCAGCTGGGAGGCGGTGGTGTAGTCTGCAAAGGCGCGGCTCTGCTCGTAGTACACCTGAATGAGGGCGTCGCCGTCCGGGGCGTCAGCGGCCTTGGCGGCCAGCTGCTTGCACCGTGCCAGCAGGGCGTCGATGTCCGGGCGGGTATAGGTCATTTCGCTGAATTTCATGGAAAATTTCCTTTCCGGGGCAGTTTCCCCTTTGGTATCTTGTGTTCATCTTACCACGTTCTGCGCCAAAAGAAAAGAGGGGGGCAAACGGGCAAAAGTCTTACGTTTGTACAACACTGCCAAAAATAAAAACGACCCTTTGGCAAAGATGTCTGTTTAAGCGCTTGCAGAGCGGCAAAAAAAGGTTTATAATGGCATCATCAACAGAGTAAGACCCTGCGCGTTAAGTGCCGCATCAACGGGGAGTTGTGCTGCGGACGAAGGTATTGACCGCGGTGCAGGGTCTGCATCCCGCTGCTGCATGGACTTGGGTGCAGGCGAGAGCCGTCTGCGGCTTTTGCCCGGAAGTGAATGTTGTTGGAATTCACGCCCTCCTTTGTGCGGTCTGTCACAGGGGAGGGCGTTTTTGCGTCCTGCCTGCTGTTCCTTTTTAAGGAGGACAACTACAATGAACGACAAAAAAACTTCTGTGCGTACCCTGACCATGCTGGCCTTGCTGGTAGCCATGAGCATCGTGTTCAGCCGGGTGCTCAGCATCTCCACCGGCTTCGTCCGGTTCAATCTGGGCAGTCTGCCGGTGCTGCTGGCGGCGGTGGTGTTCGGCCCCGGCGCAGGCTTTGCGGTGGGCGCAGTGGCCGATATCATCGGCGGTGTGCTGGCGGGCTACGCCATCAACCCGCTTATTACCCTCGGTGCGGGTGCCATCGGCTTGGTGGCGGGCTATGCATGGCAGAAGCTGAGCAGCCTTTCCACAAATTTACGGCTTGCAGCCAGCGTGCTGCTGGGGCACTTTGTGGGCTCCATGGTCATCACCTCGCTGGCGCTGCGCCTGTTCTACGGCTATCCGTGGGCAACGCTGGCAGTGCGCATCCCCAATGCCCTCATCCTGAGCGCCGTGAACGTTGTGCTGCTGCGCATCCTGCTGGAAAACCGCAGCCTGATGAAGCTGGCAAAGAAGTAAGCTGTGAAAACCCTCTCAGGCGCTCCCGCGCCAGCTCTCCCAAAGGGAGAGCCAAGCCGTAAGGCTCGTTGCTAAAGCTTTATGTGCAATGAGAAACTTTCCCACCATGCCAAAGGCTCCCTCCCCGAGGGAGCTGTCAAAACCGTCAGGTTTTGACTGAGGGAGTTCGTTCCCAAACCCCTACCGTGAAAAGGCAATTCTGGAAAATCCGCAGATTTTCCAGAATTGCGAAATTATAAATAATATTTCCGCTGATGATGCGCAGAGCAAAGCGGAGCGCATTCCAAATCGTCCCGCCGTCCCTTTGCGCATAAAGATTGCAATTCCCGCCGCATGGTGCTACACTACCTATAAAGGGCGTGGGCTTGCCGCCTGTGCCCCTTGCAGGATGATTTGAGAGGAAAGAAGCACCATGATCAAAAAATGGAGCATGAGTTACCCGGCGGTCAACGGCACCGAACAGCGCCGGGCGTATGTCTACCTGCCCACCATGTACGAGGCACAGCCGGAGCGCCGGTTCCCCGTGCTGTATATGTTCGATGGGCAGAACGTGTTTTTCGACGAGGATGCCACCTACGGCAAAAGCTGGGGCGTGGCAGATTATCTGGACTATACCGACACCCCGCTGATCGTGGCGGCCATCGAGTGCAACGCCGGGGTAAACAACGAGCGTCTGGTGGAGTATTCCCCCTACCGCTTCGATGACCCCACCTACGGTCACTTTGACGGCAAGGGACAGGCCACCATGAGCTGGTTCATCCACCGGTTCAAGCCTTTGATCGACCAGAATTTCCGCACCCTGCCGGACAGGGCAAATACCTTTATCGGCGGCAGCAGCATGGGCGGGCTGATGAGCCTGTACGCCCTGCTGCAATATAACGATACTTACAGCCGCGCCGCAGCACTGTCGCCCTCTATCTGGGTGGCACCGGATAAGCTTTCCGGCCTTGTGGGGCGCGCAAAGCTTGCCCCCGGCACGGTGCTGTACATGGATTACGGCTCCCGGGAGATGGGCAACCACGATGGCATCCGCCGGGAATTTTCCAACTTGAGCGGCAAGCTGATGACCCGGGGCATCCACCTGACCAGCCGCATCGTGCCCGGCGGCACCCACTGCGAAGCCAGCTGGGAAAAACAGCTGCCCTTTGTGTTCCACACCCTGCTGTATGAGGTAGAGGAGTAAGAGAAGGGCGACACCATAGTAACACTAAAGGAGGAAACACCATGGAGATGCAGTATTTCAAGGAGTACAGCCCGGAACTTGGCCGGGATATGGAGTGCAAGCTTTACGGCCACGCAGGCCGCCCGATGCTGTATATCCCCTGTCAGGACGGCCGTTTTTTCGATTTTGAAAACTTCCACATGACCGACACCCTTGCCCCGTGGATCGAGTCCGGGCAGATCATGGTGCTTTCCATCGACACCATGGATCAGGAAACATGGTCGGACGCGCAGGGCAACCCCTACTGGCGCATCCGCCGCTATGAACAGTGGCTGCGCTACATCACCCGCGAGGTCGCCCCGATGCTTCAGCATCTGGCGCAGCAGCGCAACGGCTGGAACGACCTGCCCGGCATCATCGCCTTTGGTTGCAGTCTGGGCGCTACCCATGCGGTAAACCTGTATCTGCGCCGCCCGGATATCTTCTGCGGCTGTCTGGCGCTCAGCGGCATCTACACCGCCCACTACGGCTTTGGCGACTATATGGACGAGCTGGTGTACATGAACTCCCCCGTGGATTACATGAAGAACTTCCCGGAGGATCACCCCTATATGCAGCTGTTCCGCAGCCAGAAGGCCGTTATCTGCTGCGGTCAGGGCGACTGGGAACAGCCGGACACCACATGGCTGCTCAAGCGCATCTTTGAGGCAAAGCATATCCCCATCTGGGTAGACCTGTGGGGTCACGATGTCAACCACGACTGGAACTGGTGGTACAAGCAGGTGGCGTACTATATGCCCTACATTCTGGGCCAGCAGTGACCCATCCCGTGAAAACGAAACAACGGCGCGTCCATGGACGCGCCGTTGTTTCCCAATATTAAAGTCTGTCCCGCCCCGCAGGGGCATTGCAATCATAGAGGTAACGGAAAGAGGAATCAACAAATACTATGCAGAACTTTATTTTTATCTCCCCCAACTTCCCCACGAACTACTGGCAGTTCTGCCGGGAGCTGAAGAACAACGGCCTGAACGTGCTGGGCATCGGCGACCAGCCCTACGAGGAGCTGAAGCCCGAACTGAAGGCAAGCCTGAACGAGTACTACAAAGTGAACAGTCTGGAAAACTACGACGAGGTATACCGCGCCGTGGCCTTTTTCACCTTCAAGTATGGCCGCATCGACTGGCTGGAGTCCAACAATGAATACTGGCTGGAGCGGGATGCCGCCCTGCGCACCGATTTCCACATCACCAGCGGCTTCCAGACCTCTGATATGCCCCGCATCAAGTACAAGAGCAAGATGAAGGAGTATTATCAGAAGGCCGGGATCGCCACCGCCCGCTACCACATGGTAGACGACCTTGCAGGCTGCAAGGCCTTTGTGGCGCAGGTGGGCTACCCGGTGGTGGTCAAGCCGGACAACGGCGTGGGCGCTTCGGATACCCACCGCCTTTCCACTGACAAGGAACTGGAAGAATTTCTGGCCTACAAGGAAAAAGAGCACCCGGATGTGGCCTACATCATGGAGGAGTTCGTCCGCGCCGAGGTGAACAGCTACGACGCCATCATTGACGCCCACGGCAACCCCATCTTTGAGGCGGGCAACGTAAGCCCCGTGTCCATCATGGACATCGTGAACAACGATGACAACTCCATCTACTACATCATCAAGGATCTGCCGGAGGACACCCGCGCCGCAGGCCGTGCCGCCGTCAAGAGCTTTGGGGTGAAGAGCCGCTTTGTCCACTTCGAGTTCTTCCGCATGACCGAGGATCAGGCCAGCATGGGCAAAAAAGGCCAGATCGTGGCGCTGGAAGTCAACATGCGCCCCTGCGGCGGCTTTACCCCGGACATGATCGACTTTGCCCGCTCCACCAACGTGTACAAGATCTGGGCGGACATGATCGCCTTCGGCGGCACCGATATGCCGGTGGGTGAGCACTATTACTGCGCCTTTGCCGGACGCCGGGACGGCAAGAGCTTCGTTTACAGCCACGAGCAGCTGATGCAGAAGTATCAGGACAACATGCGCATGGTGGACCGCATCCCCGAGGCACTGTCCGGTGCCATGGGCAACCAGATGTATGTGGCCACCTTCTCCACCCGTGACGAGATGGAAAAGTTCTACTCCGATGTGCTGGCCGTCACCGATGCCACCAACGCCAAGGTGCAGTCCGAGTTGACGAAGGTTCTGGCTCTGGGCGAGCCGGAGACCCTTTAACTGTAAAATACAATGCCGGAGTGTCCGCAGACGCTCCGGCATTGTTCTGTTTTATTATACCTTTGCGGCGCCACGTTCCAGAATACCGTTGAAGCGGGAGAAGAAGGTGATGGTGGTAATGGTAGCCGCCAGAATATCGCTGACCGGCTCTGCCAGAAAGACACCGAACACCGGGTCCGGCAGCAGGTGCGGCAGAATGAAGATGAGCGGGATCAGCAGAATGATCTTGCGCAGACAGGCCAGCAGCAGGCTGACCTTGGCCTGTCCCAGCGCCATAAAGCTTTGCTGACAGGCGATCTGAAAGCCCATGGCAAAGATACCGGCCATGTAGATGCGCATGGACCATGTGGTGTAGTCGATCAGCGCCGTATCCGAGGTGAAGATGCCCGCCACAGCCCCCGGTGCCAGCATCATGAGCAGCCAGAACAGGCAGGTGTAGCAGCTGCACAGGGTCAGCTGGAAGCGGAACGCCTCCTTGACGCGGGACTTTTTGCCCGCGCCGAAGTTGAAGCTCATCACCGGCTGACCGCCCTGACAGATGCCCTGAATGGGCAGGGTACACAGCTGGGAAGCGCTGGTGATGACGGTCATAGCACCCACAGCCACATCGCCGCCGTACCGTGCCAGACTGGAGCTGAAGCTGATGGACAGCAAACTCTCGGTAGACATCATCACAAAGGTGGAGATGCCCAGCGCCATCACCGGCAGGATGACCTTCTTTTCCGGGCGCATATAGTCCTTGCGCAGACGCAGGATGGTCTTTTTGCCGGTGAGGAAGCGCAGGATCCACACCGCGCCCACCGCCTGACTGAGCACGGTGGCAATGGCAGCGCCCCGCACGCCCAGACCCAGACCAAAGATCAGGATGGGGTCCAGAATAATGTTGATGACCGCACCGATGACGGTGGTAAGCATACTGGTCTTGGCAAAGCCCTGCGTGGTGATGAAGGGGTTCATGCCCAGCACCAGCAGCACGAACACCGAGCCCAGAATGTAGATGCGGCTGTACGCCAGCGCATAGGGCAGGGTGGCGTCACTGGCGCCAAAGAGCCGCAGCAGGGTGGGTGCTCCGGCGTAGAACACCACGGTCAGCACCACTGAAAAGAGCAGCAGCATGGTAAAGCTGTTGGAGATGATCTTCTCTGCCTGCTCCTTGTCGCCCTGTCCCAGCGCAATGGCGGTGCGGGGTGCGCCGCCCGCGCCCACCAGCATGGCGAACGCGTTCAGCAGCATAAGGATGGGGGTGAACAGTCCCACGCCGGTCAGCGCTGCCGCGCCGATGCCGGCAATATGTCCGATGTAAATGCGGTCCACGATGTTATACAGCAGGTTGACCACCTGTGCAACGACCGCCGGGATCATGAGCTGCAGCATCAGCTTTTTTACGCTGCCGCTGCCCATATCCTGTTTTGCCTGTGCCATGAAAGTGATTCTCCTTTTACTTCAAATTTGAACTATCTCTTCTATATTATACTCAAAACCCGCAAAAATACCAGTCCCTTTTTGCAAAATTTTCCGTGCTGCGCAAAAAAGTGCGCTCCCCCCTGCCGCAGCGCCGGTGTTGCCATTGCGCACCCTTTGCGGTGCGGTTTTCCGGGCGGCAACAGCCTTTGCATCCAAGTTTTCGGCGATATGTCTGTAAAAAAGCAAGGTTTTTCGTCAGGTTTGTGTCTTGTGCACAGCGGCATTTTTCAGTACAATAAAGAAGCAGAGAAGAAAAATAAGCGCTGCGATCAAAATGGGTCGCCGCGCTGTTTTGTATTTTGCGGCGCAGCTGCGCCCGGTGAAAAAAGGAGTGCTGTACAATGATCAACATGGTCAAGCTTCCCACCAGCAAAAGCGAACTGTTCCTGCGGGTGGCCAAGGGACATTTTGCCACCAGCCACAGCCACATCAACTATTACATCGACGTGACCACCCAAAAGACCCGCCTTTCCGAGGCCAAGGCCGTGGCAAAGGAGCTGGTCAGCGCTTACCAGCACAGCACCATCGTGGATACCGTGCTCTGTCTGGACGGCACACAGGTCATTGGTACCTGCCTTGCCAACGAGCTGACCAAGGACGGCTTTACCAATATGAACGCCCACAAGACCATCTATATCGTCACGCCGGAATACACCTCCGGCAGCCAGATCATTCTGCGGGATAATCTTGCCCCCATGGTCAAGGGCAAGCACGTCCTCATTCTGGCCGCATCCATCACCACCGGCTACACCATTCAGGCAGCCGTGGAAGCCGTAAACTACTACGGCGGCATCGTGGCAGGGCTTTCGGCTATTTTTGCCACCACCCACGAGTGTCTGGGCTACCCGGTCACCTCTATCTTCGACCCCACCAGTCTGCCGGATTACGCCAGCTTCGACTCCCGCGACTGCCCCCTGTGCAAGGCCGGGCAGCACATCGATGCGCTGGTGAACAGCTTCGGCTACTCGGCGCTGTAAGCAACGCGAAAAGAGTATTTTTATGAGCAGCTCCGAACCGCCTGCGGGCGCCCCGGAGCTGCTTTTTTGCAGGAAAAGTCACACTCTTTTTTTCGTCAAAACGGCAAAAATCTTAATGGCTTTTTGTGACATTGCCAAAATTTCCCACACTGCTTGATAACACTTTTTTGATACGATACCATAAACTCAGAAAGCGAGTTTGGGACGCCTTGAAACACATTACAGGAGGTATTTATAGCATGAGACTATACAAAAAAGCGGCTGCCTGTCTGCTGACCGCTGCGATGGCAATTTCCATGCTGACCGCTTGCGGCGGTGGCGGCACCGGCGGCAACGGCGGCGGCAACACCCCCGGCACCCTGCCCGACAACTCTGGCCAGATCGTTCTGCCCGACATCGACGAGGGCGAGGGCGGCGGCGAAGGCGGCGGCGAGGGCACCGGAACCAAGCCCACCAAGACCCCCATTATCAATGTGAACAACAGCAAGCTGGTGCAGTTCAGCGAGAAATACGCCGGTGCTACGGAGTTCTATGTTGAAATGAAGGAAGTCAGCTATGGCAAGGACGGCTCTGTTGCGCGTTCCATCGATGGACGTGCTGCCCGGAAGGGTGAGAACTGCTATGTGAGCATGGCTACGTTGGGCAAGAATAACAAACAGCAGCTTATCGAGACTCTGATGCTCAAGAATAAATCGACTTGGGATCAGTACCTGCTTTTCCGCAGCAGCAAGGCAGCCGTCAAGTCACGCAGCGAGGATGACATTGATCTGTCTCTGGGCGTTCTCATCGCGAATAAGCTTCCCACTCAGATGTGGTCTACCAAGGTGAAGGTGGGTCCGACCGAGTATTATGCCGAGGTCTATAAGTACCACTCCTACGAGTATACCACCTGCTTTACTGCAGACGGCAAACCTGTTTATCAGTTTGTAAGAGATCTCAACGAAAAGCAGCTCGAGAGCGCCACTCTGTACAAGACCATTCAGGCCGGTTCCGGCACCAGCAAGGGTCTGTGCGCGCTGCCCACCGGCACCAAGACCTATAGCTTTGATGACAATACCGGCACCCTCATCGATGCGAACGGTAACAAGTTCACTCTGCAAGAGGACGGTACCACCGGCATTAAGGTTCTTGATAAGGACGGTAAGGATGTCACCGATGACTTCAAGTGGTTGACCGATTTCTTCGAGATGATGTCCTGACCCCATGACCGTAATTTTCCACACACAGCCTACGTCCCATAACGCGTAATATCGTGCTCCAAGGAGCTGCCGCACCCAAGCGGCAGCTCCTTTTTGTTGTCCCACGGGCGGGATTGTGCTATACTGATACCAGACAAAACGAAGGTATATCTGAAAATAAAGAAGAGGTATCAAATCCATGAAAATTCCCGCAAACGGTTTTACCCACGCCGGCAAGTTCCATGCCGATGACGTGTTTGCAACGGCGCTTTTGCAAATTCTGCGCCCGGATATCAAGATCACCCGCGGCTTTACCGTGCCTGACGATTTTGACGGTATCGTGTACGATATCGGCTTTGGGATGTTCGACCACCATCAGGAGCCGCGGGAGTACCGCGCCAACGGCGTGCCCTACGCGGCCTTTGGCCTGCTGTGGCGGGTGCTTGGCCCGGGCCTTGTGGGCGAGCGGCAGGCGCGGCTCATTGACGAAAACTTCATCCAGCCGCTGGATCTGAACGACAACACCGGCGAGCAGAACAGCCTGTGCGATGCCATTGGCTTTTTCAACCCGGTGTGGGACTCCAAGGAGGATCAGGACAGCTGCTTTTTCAAGGCGGTGGCCGTGGCAAAGCAGATCTTGGAAAACCAGATCGACAGCGCCAACGCCGTGAACCGCGCGGACGAAAAAGTACAGCAGGCCTACCGCAACTCCCGCGACGGCATCGTGGTGCTGCCCTGCTATCTGCCGTGGAAAAACGGCCTGTACAAGACCGACGCCCTGTTTGTGGTGTACCCCAGCCAGCGCGGCGGGTGGAGCGCCCAGTGCGTCACCGACCACAAGACCAAAAAGTCCAAGCTGCCCTTCCCGCAGTCGTGGGCAGGGCAGCCGCAGGAGGTCATCGAGCAGAAGAGCGGCATCCCGGGCATCAGCTTCTGTCATGCCAGCCGCTTCCTCATCACCGCCAAGGACAAGGAGACCGCCCTTGCGGCCTGCCGTCAGGTGCTGAAAAACAATGGACGCCTTGCCTGACGCCGCCTACGTCTACATGGTGCGCTGCACCGGCGGGCAGCTGTACACCGGTTGGACGAACCACCCCGCCGCCCGGCTGAAAGCGCACCAGAGCGGCAAAGGGGCCCGCTACACCCGCGCCCACGGCGCGGTAGGCTTTGCCTATATAGAACGCTGCGCGGACAAACGCGCCGCCCTGCGCCGGGAAGCCACCCTGAAAAAGCTCTCCAAACCGGAAAAAGAGGTGCTGTGCGCCGCATGGCGCGCCGCCGGGTGCCCCGGGGTGGAGAACGATTGAAAATGCCCTCCGCGTTGCCGAGGAAACTCCCTCAGTCAAAGCCTGACGGCTTTGACTGAGGGAGTTCGTTCCCCTATAACGCCAGCAAGGCCGTCCGGCATTCGCCGGACGGCCTTGCTGCGCTTATTGGAAAGGATCGATCGGGAGATGGCAATTGTTATTTCGCCAGACCCAGCTTTTTCAGCTGGTTCCATGCGCGGATGACCTGTACCTTGGTCACACGCTTGCCGGGCGTAAAGACGCCCTCGCCCATGTCGGGCAGCAGCCCGGCTTCCACAGCCCAGCGGGCTGCCTTGGCGGTGTCGGGCTCAGCTACATCGCTGTAAACAGCGGGTGCAGCGGGTTCGGGCCTGCCTGCGGTGCTCCACAGCAGCACGGCCAGCTGTTCCCGGGTGCGCGGGATGGGCGTGCCCGTGGGCAGCAGGTCTGCAAGAATGCTGTAAGTAACAGCCTCGTAGCCCATTACTGCACTGCCTGCAAACCATGCCGTTGTACCGGCCACGATAGCCACCGTTTGCAGCGGGCTGAACTCGGTGCTTTCCTCCTCCGGCAGCGGCTTCACCGGGGTGGTCATAGCGGTGATATTCAGGTTCTGTGCAGGCATCCTGAAGGTCAGGGTGCGCTGCTTAAAGGCTTCCTCTGTCAGCGGCTCATCTGCGGCATCCATCAGGGTCAGTTCCTTGCCGTCAGAACTGCTCACTACCCACTGGGTAAAGCGCTCGGTGGCGGTGTCCGGGTAAGCGGTCAGGCTGACCAGCTGTCCTGCTTTCAGGGCGTTGGCGTCTGCATCCTCGGGCAGGGTGATGTCCGCACCGGTAACGGTAAGCTTGTAGGTCTTTTCCGGTTCAGGGTCGATTGTGCCTGCGTTTGTGATGCGGAACGAGCCTGTTTTAACCGTGCCGCCCACATACCGTGCGCTGCCTGCGGCGGTGACGGTATAGCTGTATTCGCCCGGTTCAGTAGGAGCACCGTTCAGTGCTTCACCATTCTGCTTGTAGGTCACGGTGATCTCGCCGTAGTCCTTATCACTGGTGTTCTTAACGGTTACTTCCTTGGGGGTGCCGTCATAGGTCAGGTCAGTGGGCTCTGTCACGGTAAAGTCTGCGGGGTTCAG
>OGJX01000795.1_pt1 | contig 25421 bp, 20 predicted proteins | sample 1572381 | NCBI WGS metagenome assembly OGJX01 (sample SAMEA2582085, study PRJEB24529) | metagenome | biome: Human gut stool | place: China | collected 2011
AGACAAAACGGGAGTCAAAATGAAAACGGTTTCGTATTGATTCATACTACTTTAATTAATTAAAATGTTATTATTAAATTTCTTGCTTTTCGCTAAAAAGGTATTCAAAACACCTATTTTCGCAAATTGCGGTGCAAAATTACGATTTTTTCTTGAATTAACCAAATATTTTTTGTACTTTTGCACTATAAATACCTCTCTTTTATAGTATTTTACCATTTTTAGGGAGAAAATGTGGCTTTCATCTATATAATCTATCCTATTTTATATAATATCAGCCATATAATTACTGCATTTTAAAATTTTTCAAGTCATGAAGAAATTCGGTTCTAAAATTTCAAGAAAGAAAATCCAATCATCACTCCAGGCACTTCCTTCTATGGGAATAGCCTTCGTGGTTTTGGGCATTTTGATTTTCGCTTCTACGTTTGTTTTCAGCATCAGAAGCAACGCATTGCTGCTCACTGGTCTTTTCCTCGTCATAGCAGGATGCCTCGGTTATGTTTATTCATTAAAAAAAGGATAGATGCGGTTTTAGAGCATCTATCCTTTTATCTTTCAACCAACTAATGTTCTATTAAGCATTATTCCTGTTCTGGAGCAATCAACTTATATCCCTTACCGTGGATATTGATAATCTCGATCTGTGGATCATCCTTCAAATGCTTACGCAACTTAGTGATATAAACATCCATAGAACGTGCATTGAAATAGTTATCATCAATCCAGATAGTCTTCAATGCGAAATCACGCTGAAGTATCTCATTCGTATGAGAGCAAAGCAATGCAAGAAGTTCATTCTCCTTGGTTGTCAACTTAGTCTGCTTGTCGCGGATTGACAAGAGCTGCTTCTGAGTATCGAATGTAAACTCACCGATATGATACAATGTTGATTCCTTATTTTTCTTACCACGAACACGGCGAAGAATGGCCTCTACACGGAACACAAGTTCTTCCATAGAGAAAGGCTTAGTGATGTAATCATCAGCACCCAACTTGAAACCTTCCAAGATATCCTCTTTCAATGTCTTTGCAGTCAAGAAGATAATTGGAATCTCTGCATTAGCCTGACGAATATCCTGTGCCAAGGTAAAACCATCCTTCTTTGGCATCATCACGTCAAGGACTGCTATATCAAATTTGGTCTTTGAGAACTCCTTATAACCAGCTTCACCATCAGGGCAAAGTACAGTATCGTAATCCTTAGCCTCCAAGTACTCGCGAAGCAACATACCCAAATTCTCGTCGTCTTCACAGAGAAGAACCTTTATTTTCTCTTCCATATTCTTTATCTTTTAATTGTTAGTATTCTTAATTTATTATCTATTTTCTAATCATGAATGACAGGCAACTTAATGGTAAACTTCGTTCCCTTACCAAATTCACTTTCCACCTTAATTTCACCATCATGCAAATCAACGACTTTCTTGACATAAGCAAGTCCGAGACCGAAGCCTTTCACATCATGCACATTTCCTGTATGAACGCGATAGAACTTATCAAATATCTTCTTCAAGTTCTCTTTCTTCATTCCCATACCCGTATCTTTGATTGAGAGATAGAGGAATTTGTCATCATTCCAGGTTTTCATTGTGATATTCAAAGCCTCATCTGTTTTCCTGTACTTAACAGCATTGTCCATCAAATTGAATATTACATTCTGGAAATGAACCTCATCCACATAGATAGCCGAATCAATAGCTTCAATATCCGTATAGACCTTTCCACCTGTATGCTCTACTCTGAGTGTAAAGGAGTTGGCAATATTCTCCACCATCTCATTAAGATCTAACTCCTTCTTCTTGAACACAGCCTTCTTGCGATCAAACATACTCATCTGAAGCACTTTCTCCACCAGGAATCTCAAACGCTTGGACTCATCATTGATAACATTTCCCAAATGCTTCATCATCTGTTCACTCTTATTCACTGAATTATCATTGAGCATCTGAGCCGCCAGACTGATACTGGCAATAGGAGTTTTCAACTCGTGGGTCATATTATTGATGAAATCATTCTTTATCTCCGTATATCGCTTCTGACGGAAAATGACTACTATCGTGAAGATAAATGTAATAAGCAAGACCAAAGTGAAAATGACACTTGGAATCATGAATCTCACACTGGAGAAGATATAGCTGTTCATATCCGGGAAATGAATCTTAACCACACCCATCTTCGATTGCGGATCATTACGGAAAAGCAATTGAGAATAACTATACTCCTCACCTTCCTCCGTATAGTCAGGACACCTGTAAACTTCACGACCATCCTGAGTAGTTACCGTAAAATGATAAGGAATATCAATGCCATTATTCATCATCTCAGCCTTCAAGTCCTGATCCAACTGCTTGAAGTTGATTCGCTCCTTCAAAGGTTTATCTGATGCCGAGTAAAGGATTGAATAAACCACCTCATCCAACAAGGCTTTCTGATAGACATATCTATTCTTGACGATTTCCTGCAAAGATTTCTGCGTCTCATCAATGGAGTTTTTGTCACTCCTCAATATCATCGCCTTTGGCATATTACCAGGATTAGTGGCTATGGTCTTCAACTCGAACGAAGAATAGATTGTACCATCCTTTCCTACTACCGAATACTGATGAGAATGCTGAATGGTTCCATCAGGCGCTCCACTACGAGTTCCTACAGAATCTTTCTTGTTGGCTCTACGCTCCGTCTCATTGACGTCTTTTTCCAAATAGCGCAAAGTCTCATTAAGCTCCAGATTTCTTGAAGCTTGATATAAGGCTCTGTTGACAGACTCGTCAAACTGTTCCTTTTTCATATTCACCATTTCCTGAATATAGCTCAACTGCAGAAACAGCAAAGCAAGGAACGAAAAGCCCATAATGATTGCGATAGTCCAAATTGTTCTTTTCTTCATGGCGGCAAAGATATGAAATTTCTTAATTAGTTAACACTTTTACGTTAATAAAATCACAAGTTTTCAGCGATATTAACATTTTTAGATGTTTATAATTAAATATAAGCAACTATATACATATAAATGCAACAAAAAAAAGAGGCGAACGAAATACGCCCACCTCTTTCTCCATACTTATATCATTGTTACTCTGCTTCTTTAGCCAATTCCTCCTCATGATCAGCAATCAGCTTGCTCTGGATATCATTAGGAACAAGTTCGTAACTTGCAAACTTGGTAGTAAAGGAAGCTCGACCACCGGTCAAGGAACTGAGAGAAATCGAATAGTTGGAGAGTTCCTTCAAAGGAATCTTAGCACTCAACTTCTGATAACCTGCCTCACTGTCCATACCCATAATAAGAGCGCGACGGCCTTGCAAGTCGCTCATCACATCACCCATGAAGTCTGCAGGCACATAAACTTCCAAGTCGTAGATTGGTTCCAGAATCTTAGGACCTGCCTGCTTGAATGCATCACTGAATGCACGTCGTGCAGCCAACATAAATGAAAGTTCATTGCTATCTACCGGGTGCATCTTACCATCGTAAACGATAACTCGTACATCACGCGCATAACTACCTGTCAACGGACCATGCTCCATACAATCCATGATACCTTTCAAGATGGCTGGCATGAAACGTGCATCAATAGCACCACCGACCACAGAGTTGAGGAAAACCAACTTTCCACCCCACTCTAAGTCAACTTCCTCACGGCTCTTGATATTCATCTTGAACTCCTGACCATTGAAAGTGAATGAGGTTGGATCAGGCATACCTTCTGCATAAGGCTCCACAATGAGGTGAACCTCACCGAACTGACCAGCACCACCACTCTGCTTTTTATGACGATATTCAGCACGGGCTTTTTTGGTAATAGTCTCACGATATGGAATACGAGGTTCCTCAAAGACAACATTGAGTTTCTCATTATTTTCCAAACGCCATTTCAAAGTACGAAGATGGAATTCACCCTGTCCGCGAACAATAACCTGACGCAATTCCTTGCTCTGCTCGACAATCCAAGTAGGATCCTCCTGACGCATCTTCAAGAGAGCAGCCATCAGTTTTTCTGTATCCTGAGCATTAACAGCCTTGATAGCACGGGAATATTTAGGATTAGGATATTTGATAAAGTCAAATCGCCATTCAGTATCCTTGCCATTCAGTGTATTACCGGTCTTCACATCTTTCAATTTCACTGTACAACCTATATCGCCGGCATTCAGCTGTTCTACAGCTACACGATTTGCACCAGCACAGGCATAGATCTGTCCAATGCGTTCCTTGCTGCCGCGATCAGCATTTGTCAAGTCATCACCCGTCTTCACGCAACCACTCATTACCTTAAAGTAACTTACTTCACCGATATGAGGTTCCATGCCCGTCTTGAAGAAATAAATACTTTCAGGACCATTAGAGTCAGGAACAATCTCCTCACCGCGAGTGTTATGCAATTTAGGCATGTCATCAACAAAAGGAACAACATTACCCAAGAATTCCATCAAGCGGTGAACGCCCATAGACTTACCTGCACAAACACAGAAAACAGGGAAGATGCTACGAGTAACCAAACCCTTGCGGATACCTTCACGCATCTCATCTTCAGTCAAGCTCTCGCTTTCAAAGAATTTCTCCATCAAGCCCTCGTCATTTTCTGCAGCAGCTTCAACTAAAGTTTTATGCAATTCCAAAGCCTTATCCATCTCCTCTTCAGGAATATCCTCAATAATAGGAGCACCACCCTCTGGCTTCCAAGAATATTTTTTCATCAGAAGTACGTCAATGAGAGCATTAAAGCCAGAACCTGTCTCAATAGGATATTGAATCTGAACACACTTTGAACCATAGATTTCCTTCATCGTAGCGATGACATTATCGAAATCACACTTATCAGAATCCAACTGATTGACCAGGAAGATAACAGGCTTGCCCAACTTCTCTGTATAGCGGAAGTTGTTCTGAGTACCTACTTCAGGACCATACTGACCATTAATAAGGATAACAGCCTGATCGGTTACATTCATAGAAGTAATCGCACCGCCCACAAAGTCATCACTACCAGGACAATCAATGATATTAAGCTTCTTGTTGTTCCACTCAACATGAAAAACTGTAGGGAACACAGAATAGCCATATTCCAACTCAACTGGGAAGTAGTCGCTCACCGTATTCTTCGCTTCTACAGAGCCTCTACGCTTGATAACGCCTGCTTCAAACAACATACTCTCGGCAAGTGTAGTCTTGCCGCTACCCGCACTGCCCAACAGCGCAATGTTTTTAATCTCATTAGTCTTATAAACTCTCATGACGCTTATAGATTTTAAGGGTTATACATAATTGTTAGTGAGGAGAGGACACCAAGGCATCTTCTCCTGAATTCGTTTTCTAAGTTACCACTTTTTTCTGACCCTTGCAAAATTTTCGACCTAAAAATGCTCTATTTTTAAAACATATTAGTAATTTTGCACCTTATTAAATACTCTTTTCGTGCTTACACCTTATTATATAAGGAAACACAGAATGCAAATAAGAGGCACCGCGTCTGAACATAAAGACGATGATATCATAAATTTAAAATATAAAAATCATGGCAGGAATTTACATACATATCCCTTTTTGCGAAAGTCGATGCATTTACTGCGACTTTTACAGTACTACATCTCTCAAATGGAAAGATGATTATGTAGATGCTCTATGCAAAGAAATGGAACTGCGACCAGCAATCCAGGCATTGGGCGACAACTACCCTATTGAAACCATCTATCTGGGCGGTGGCACACCAAGCCAACTCTCAGATGGACATCTGCAGCAGATTTTCACGAAGCTAAAAGAGACGTATGGAGATTTGTTTACCAAGAACATGGAAATCACCATGGAATGTAATCCAGATGATGTTACACCCGACTATTGCAAGACTCTGGGGAAACTACCAGTCAACAGAGTCAGCATGGGAGCACAGACGTTCTCCGACCAAAGACTTCAATTTCTTCGTAGGCGTCACAATACTGCTGAAGTTAAAGAAGCAGTATCTCTTCTGAGAAATACAGGAATAGAAAACATCAGTATCGATCTCATGTTTGGTTTTCCAAAAGAGAACATAGAAGATTGGAAATATGATATCCTACAAGCTTTACAATTAGGTGTAGAACACATATCTGCCTATAGTCTCATGTATGAAGAAGGAACTCCATTATACAAAATGCTGGAACAAGGAAAGATAGAAGAAATTGATGAAGAATTAAGCAGAAACATGTACGACACCTTGGTTGATATGCTTACTATTTCAGGATATGAGCATTACGAAATCAGTAATTTTGCAAAACCAGGCTACCGCTCACGACACAACAGCAGCTATTGGAACGAAACTCCATACATAGGACTGGGCGCAGCAGCACATTCCTATCGTAGAGCGCAGAATCAATCTGGAAACATGAAAGTAACCAGAAGTTGGAATGTCAATAACATCCAACAATATATCAATAGCATCCATCAAGGAATCTTACCTTCCGAAAAAGAATACCTTGACCTTGCCACACGTTATAATGATTTGATAACGACTGCCTTAAGAACAAGTGATGGCATTGATCTGGAAAAGACAGAAAAGGAATTTGGAAAATGCTATCTGGAGAAATTGCTCGACGAAGCAAACGACAAAATAAAAAGAGGACTCATGAAAATAGACAACAAGAACTATCGATTGTCTTTAACAAGAGAAGGAATTTACATTTCAGACGATATCATGGGAGATTTCATGATTGTTTAACGACAATGTTAAGCAATCATGAAATCAATATTTTGAGTTTCTCGCAATTACGAAGAAAAACTATTCTCCAATTTTTATAAATTGTGAAACACAAGGAAGCTAATTATTCCAAGGTTCCAATGTATCTAATTTTCCTGTTTTCTTATAACGCTCATAATAATATTTCTTAATTTCTTCCAAAGCTTCAGCCTCGGTCTTTTTCTTGGAAATATATGGCTTTATCATCTGCATGAGAACAAATAACAAAACAACGACGACTAAAACTATTGCCCATGATAGAATTTCACTTGTAAATCTCAGTAATGGCTGCAGCAATATACCCACTCCAACAGGAAGGATAAAACAAACCCAATCTGCAGGAGAGTCCAAACGGCCGGCTTCCATATATTCTGAGCGCAGCTTCTCAGGTGCACTTAATATCAAATGCCGCTGATGTAAATTCCAATAGTCCTCAAATTCCTTATCCATACTTAAAAGATGTTCTTTATTTAAAAAGTTAAAACAAAATAGTGTGTAACAATATATATTCTTATACAATATGCAAAGTTAGTATAAATATTCAAAAAGTCCAAATATATCTTGATATTGCATACTCAATTAAGTATATTTAACTATAATAATAGCATTTTTATTGGAAATATATAAAAAACTATGATTTCATTGTTATTACATAGAAGTATATTCATGCAATTAACAGCAATCCAATAAACTTATCCAAAAAGATGAATATGATAAAAATAGAAAAAAACAAATACTATTTTTGCATATTATAAAAAAATGCCTGAAGATAAAAATCTCCAGACATTTGATTCTATTACAAAAGTTGTATTAATATTCGCGCTCAATAAGTTCCACACAGCCCAATGCCATTCTCCATTTTTCCCATCCAGCAAATGCTTTGCTACATAATTCCAGCATAGGATGGCCGTCTCCAGCGACTCCTCTGTATGGAAATATTGGTAGAGATCTATATGTCCGATAATATTCTCCAGAATATCCATCATTGTCAGTTTCAAATTTTCCATAGAGGTATTCAGTTTTAATATCATTTTTACTTCTTGATTGGGAACAACCAACTTAATACCATCAGCAAGAAGGCGATAACAGCTGGGAACAGAGAGAACAGAGACCATACCATGGTAAGCACAGAATCTGTCACAGACTTAGGGTCTATCATCGTATTACCCATCGCGTCAGTTATCATATTAGCTCCAGCCATACCCAACAATAATGCTATCAATGAACCAGAGATGGCTGTACCAAACTTTTGAGACATGGTACCAGATGAGAAGATAAGTCCGGTTGCAGATGTCCCGAAGTGTTCTGTATGATAATCAGCCACATCAGCATACATAGACCACATCAATGGTGAATAAATTCCAATTCCAATAGAAGTAAGCACAACCAAAGCTATCATAACCCAAATATAAGATGGATCCATTGGGATAAAGAAGAAGACAATGGAAAGTACCAAACAAAGTGCTGCAGCCCAGAAAAATGCCATACGCTTAGAACCAACCAAGCGAGTAAACCAAGGAGACACTCCACCAAAAATCATACAGGTAACCTCACCAAATGCCATAAAAACGGTATAATTGATAATCAGCCCTTCTACAGTCACATTACCATGCAAGCAATAATCAAACATATATCCGGCTACAGCATAGCGAAAACCATTAAAGAAATTGGTACATACAGCAATGGCCGTCATATACAACCAGGCTTTATTGTGCACCAAATCTACAAATTGATGGAAAGAGAACTTTTCTGCACGCTTAGGTTTCAGACGTTCTTTTGTCATAAGACCACAAGCCAAAGTCAGCACGGCTGCAACTACACCAAGAACAGCACCTATCACAGCATATTGATGCGCATCAGTACCACCCACCATCTTCTGCAGATATGGAAAAGAAAGCAATGTAATGAATCCCATTGCATAGGCTCCTACCATACGGAAAGAAGAAAATTGGTTGGTCTCATTGTCATCATCGGTCATTACACCCAACAAGGAGCCATAAGGAACATTTACCATGGTATATACTGCCATCATCAAGAGATATAAAGTATATGCATATATTCGTTTACCCACAGGTCCAAAATCTGGAGTATAGAGTAACAATGCAAAAATCAATCCAAAAGGAATCGCACCAAAGATTAGCCAAGGACGATAGGTACCCAAACGAGACTGAGTACGATCTGCAAGACTACCCATCAATGGATCAGTCACCACATCAAACATACGGGCAACAAGCATCAATACTGCTGCATCAGCAAATGAAAGTCCAAAAACATTAGTAAAAAACAAAGGGAAAGCAATAGACATTACCTTCCAAACTATACCACCAGCAGCAGCATCACCCAATGCGTATGCTATTTTTTCTTTTATACTTGCCATTAATTTTTATATGTTATTAAGTTATTTATAAAGTGTTAAGTATCATCATAAGATATAGGAGGCCGAGTAAAAATGCAGGAATCTATGCTATAAGATGCAGGAATCCAAGCAAAAACACTTCACCACAAAAATAGGGACTCAAACGCAGAAATTCTTGCTTGCCCACGCAAAAATAAAAGCCCTATGCCATCAAGAAAATCAAGCGACTATTGAGTAATCAACTTTTTGGGGAATTAGACGAATGATAGCGAATCAAACCTTCCATAGGAGACCTCATGATTACTCCCATTTTCATTCCTGTTTCTTCCATTGCAGCCAAGATAAACTTCTGAAAATAGAAAGCAATACTGCCTACAAATCCTACAGCATTTTCTGCCAAGGAATAAGAACATAAAATATGAGAAACAAAATCACGAAACACCTGAACCAACATCTCTTTCAAGAGTTTATACTCCTCATCCGTTAATCCAACCTTAGCATCAGCCTTACCTTGAAGTAATTCACCGACAAACGTAGAGATGGAAGCCAGGAAACGATTAGCTAAAGGTTGTCGATAAACCCTATCAATAATACCAGCATAGTCCATACCAGCCCATGCAAAGAATCTTTCCTTCACCGCAGACATGACAGGTTCACGCAATATCAATCTGAGAAAATCCTTTCCAATTGCAGTACCACTACCCTCGTCACCTAGGATGTACCCCAACGGAGGAACTCCCCGAACAATATTTACTCCATCATAGAAACAACTGTTGGAACCCGTTCCCAAGATGACAGCCACACCTTGTTCTCTTCCCAATAAAGCACGGGCTGCACCCAGCATATCACTCTCTGCTATACAAGTTGCTCCAGGAAAAGAAGTATGAAGTAAAGCCTCCATCTTCGGTTTCATGGCATCAGTAATTCCGCTACCATAGAAAAAGACCATCAGCGGACCTGCCAATGCTTCACCTATTTTATTTAAAAGAGGAACTTTCACATCCTCATCCAAAATTCGGAGAATCTCATCCTCATGAAGATGATAAGGATTCAATCCCTGCGACTGGCATGTTATCAGAACACGACCATCAGTTTCCACCAAGTTCCAATCAGTTTTTGTACTGCCACTATCAGCTATCAAATACAACATACTTATATGATTAATTTGAATATTTCACTTACTACAATAATACGACAAGCACCCATATTCTAAATTCATCAGGCACTTTCTCAATGCAAAATTAAGAAAAGAAACAAATATTACCAAACAAAAAACGAAAAAGTTTATCGATTATTTTGCATTATCTCTGATTTTGAGTAACTTTGCACTCAAATATGAAATTTGTTATGAAAAAGAAAATTCTGTTTATCCTTTTATTGTTGGTTGTGTGTTTATTGCCAACTCATGCCGTGCTGAAGGAAGCTAACCTCGACACGACACTCTTCATGCTTCGTACTGAATTGACACAATACCACATAGACCTGGAAAAACAGAACAGAATGGCGAAGGCTCAGCAGCAAGCTGTCATCAAAGAGCTTATTCATATCATGATGCAAGCAGACCAGAACTCCATTATGCTCTATTCACAAAGAAATGGTTATATATTTGACTTGACCTATGCCTGCAACGAAGCTACAGAACAGTTCAGAAAATTTAAGTCTAAAGCAGCCCCATTCCGCAATATGATCAACCAAAATAATATTGAGGTGGCACGGTTTGACTCGCTCATCAACTATCTCTACGGCATGAACACCGTATTCATGAGCAAGGAAGCACAGGTGAATAGGAATGTGGATCTGACCCTTGCTGTTAATATCAGGAGGCAACTGATAGAAAAGCAACAGCAACTCAACGAATACATCAAGGCATACGATGTAACCGACAAAAAGCTGAAAGCTCTCAACGACTATGCCAATATCAGATATTCCGAAATACAAACCAGCATCTTCAATAATGGAGGAGAAAACTATTTCAAGATATTAGGCAACTTAGGCAACAACTATAGAGAAGCAAAAAGTTCAGTCACCGAGAAATACAAGCCTGCACCAGGTATGATGTCACAATGGGATGTACGCATCATCTTCATTCTTTTCGGCATCATCATTTTCTATGGACTCATTTCCGTCTTCCTCAACTTGCTGACCATTCGTTGTCTGATGACTTTCCTCATCAAGAAAGGATGGTTTGAAAGCATCAAGGAGAGTTTTATGGCCAAGCGTCCATGTATCATCATGGCAATGACCGTTGTTACCTTTGCTGCTATTTTAGGGATTATTAGAATGATTACCAAGCAGAATTTCATCATCATGGCAAGCGATTTGCTGGTGGAATTTTCCTGGTTGGTGGGTGTTATTCTCATCTCTCTCCTTCTCCGTGTAGGCAATGACCAGATCAAGAGTGCTTTCCGCATCTATTCTCCATTGATGCTGATAGGCTTCTTCGTCATTACGTTCCGTATTATCCTGATTCCAAACGATTTGGTCAACTTCATATTTCCACCTATTCTGTTGCTTTGTACTTTATGGCAGTGGAATGTCATCCAAAGACACAACAAGAAAGTACCACGTCTGGACATGATTTACACATGGATATCACTGGCAGTATTCACCGTCAGTACATTCTGTTCGTGGATTGGTTTTACCCTGCTTGCCGTACAGATCATCATCTGGTGGATGATGCAGCTTACCTGTATTCTGAGTATCACCTGTATCAAAGACTGGCTGGAGGTATATGCAGAGCGCAAGAATTTAAAGCACAAACCTATTACAAACAAGTGGTTCTTCCGCTTTATCAATAAGGTGGCTTTACCTGTAGCCGGTGTATTCTCATTTATTATTGCCATCTACTGGGCGGCAGCGGTATTCAACATGAGCGACACAACCTGGATGATTTTCAACAAGCATTATATCGACAGTGAGAATTTCTCGGCATCTCTATACAGTTTAAGTCTTGTAGCATGCCTCTACTTCCTGTTCAACTATCTGAATATCACAACCACCGATATCATGCGCCATCATTTCGAGAAGTCAGATCCGACGTCTGCAGCTTCCAAGATTATGATGTTCAAGAATGTGCTGCAGGTAGTGGTCTGGGGCATCTGGCTGATGATAGCTCTCACGATATTCCATGTAGGCAAATCCTGGTTATTGGCCATCTTCGCAGGTTTATCAACGGGTCTGGGTTTTGCATCGAAAGACATCTTGGAGAACATCTACTATGGCGTTTCCCTCATGATGGGTCGCGTGAAAGTTGGCGACTACATCATTTGTGAAGGAACCCGTGGACGCGTAAGCAGTATTAGCTATACTTCCACGATGCTGGAGGCTACAGACGGCTCCGTCATAGCATTCCAGAACTCTCAACTTTTTGCCAAGAACTACAAAAATATGACCCGAAATCATGGTTATGAGTTGGACATATTAGAAGTAGGTGTGGCATACGGTACCAACGTAAAAGAAGTTAAGAAAATACTCATTGAGGCACTCAACAAACTCGATTGCATCTATCATGAAAAAGGTGTTCGCATCGTTTTGAAGAGTTTTGATGACAACTGTATCACGCTTAAGATATTGGTATGGGTCAACGTACTCACACAGTATGCAGACGATGGTATCATCATGGAATGCATTTACGATACACTCAACGAGCACAATATTGAGATTCCTTTCCCACAACGTGAAATAACAATCAAGAACGTAACGACAGAGGAATTAGGAGTCAAGAAACAAGAGTTAGGAGATTAAAATTAGATACTTTAAAATAATAAGATATGGCAACAACATTTATAGCAGGTCCATGCGTCATTGAAACTATGGAGTTATTGGAAACAGTAGCCCAGGAGTTGGTACGCATCAACCAGAAGTTGGGAACAGACATCATATTTAAGTCATCATTTGACAAGGCTAACCGCACATCTATCCACTCTTTCCGTGGACCAGGCATAGAAAAAGGCTTGCAGATGCTCAGCGATATCAAGGAGAAGTACGGCTTACGTGTACTCACTGATATTCACGAGAGCTATCAAGCAGAAGCTGCAGGTGAAGTATGTGATGTACTTCAGATTCCAGCTTTCCTCTGCCGCCAGACCGATCTATTAGTGGCTGCAGCAAAGACCGGTAAAATTGTAAACATCAAGAAAGCTCAGTTCTTGAGCGGTAGAGATATGCGCTATCCTGTGGAGAAAGCACTGGATAGCGGTGCCAAGGAAGTATGGCTTACAGAACGCGGCAACTGTTTCGGATACAACAATCTGGTTGTTGATTTCCGTAACATTCCAGATATGAAGGAGATTGTACCTAATGTCATCATGGATTGTACCCATAGCGTACAACGTCCAAGTGCTGGTGACGGAAAAACCGTAGGAGACCGTAAGTTTGTACCAGCCATGGCTAAAGCTGCTAAAGCTTTCGGTGCTACAGGCTATTTTTTTGAAGTACACCCAGACCCAGACCATGGAAAAAGCGATGCTGCTAACATGCTGGAATTGGACAAGCTTGAAGCATTAATCGCCGATCTATTGGCTTAGTACATAACATTTCAGTTTAAGAATTATCAATCATGACAGAAAAGAACAACCATATAGAGGACAAAACCGTCCGTGCCTATGGTGAACAGGCACTTCGAGAAGAGGCACAGGCTATTCTTGATCAAATCCCTTTCCTGGACGAGAACTTCGAAAAAGCAGTTGACATGATGTACAACTGCCAGGGAAAAATCATCGTAACCGGTGTAGGTAAAAGTGGACATGTAGGAGCCAAAATAGCAGCTACACTTGCATCAACCGGAACACCAGCTTTCTATATCAACCCACTCGATGTGTATCACGGCGATTTGGGTGTAATGACAGATAAGGACGTGGTCTTGGCTTTGAGTAATAGCGGTCAGACAGACGAATTGCTCCGATTCATTCCAATGGTACTTCACATGAACATCCCAATCATTTCCATGACAGGTAATCCGAAGTCACTGCTGGCAAAATATTCCAACTTTCATATCACAGTAAAGGTAAAGAAGGAAGCCTGCCCATTAAACCTCGCCCCAACAAGTAGCACAACAGCAGCACTTGCCATGGGTGATGCCTTGGCTATTGCGCTGATGCAGGTGCGCCATTTCCAACCTCGTGATTTTGCGCAATTCCATCCAGGCGGTGAGTTAGGAAAACGATTGCTGACAACTGCAGAGGATGTCATGCGAAGCGACGATTTGCCTATTATTCCTAAGGAAATGCATCTCGGTGAAGCTATCATCCATGTAAGTAAGGGCAAGTTAGGATTAGGAATATCGCTCGATGAGAACAAGAAGGTCATCGGATTGATTACCGATGGTGACATCCGTCGTGCTATGGAGAAATGGCAGGCAGAATTCTTCAACAAGACTGTGAGCGACATCATGACAACTACTCCGAAGATGGTAAATCCAAACACCAAAATCTCCGAGATACAACGCATCATGCACAAGTACAAGGTTCATACTGTACTCGTAGTAGATCAGGAAAACCATCTCATGGGAATCGTCGATCATTATGCTTGTATGGTATAAGGGATTTATGCACAGATTACACGGATTTTTTATGCGGGGATTCCTTTTGTAAGGGATTCTTTCATGGGTTATTGATTTTAGAGGTTATTGATTAATAAGATGAGATATTTATTATTCATTGCGACATTGTGGCTGTCTTGTTCGCTGTGCAGCGCACAGACAAGCGATTCATTGATCGTAAATCAGCTTCGCGGGAAAGGCATCCGCTTTTCTCACGATAATTCTGTTACACTTCTGATGAGCGGTCAGGAGAAATTTGATGATATGTTCCAGGCTATCCGACAGGCCAAACATAGCGTACACTTGGAATACTTCAACTTCAGAAATGATAGTATTGCCGGACTTCTTTTTGATCTGCTTGGCGAGAAAGTCAAGGAAGGTGTCAAGGTAAGGGCACTCTATGATGGTTTCGGAAATGCTTCCAACAATCAACCGCTCAGAAAGAAGCACCTCAAAAAAATACGCAATATGGGCATCGAGATTTATGAATATAAACCGATGAAATTCCCATGGGTACATGGAGTGTTCAACCGTGATCACCGAAAGATTGTGGTCATCGACGGACAAATCGCCTATACAGGTGGCATGAACGTTGCCGACTATTATATAAAAGGTACAAAGGTAGTGGGTGAATGGCACGACATGCATTGTCGCATCGATGGTAGTGAAGTGAATACCCTGCAGAAAATCTTTCTCAAAATGTGGAACAAAGTAAGTGGACAAAACATACATGGTGCAGAATACTATCGGGCAGCCAAAAAGGAATATCTGGTAGAGAATCTGAAACCAGACACTACCGCAACAGCCTATCATAAGATGGTGGGCATCATCAACCGTGAACCGCATATTTCCAAGGACATCATCCGATACTTCTACGTGAATGCCATCAATGATGCCCAAGACAGTATCAAAATCATCAGTCCCTACTTCACTTTAAGCCGCAAATTGAAGAAAGCATTAAAGAATGCGGTAAAACGAGGAGTGAAGGTTGAGATTATGCTCAGTACAAGGAGTGATATACCGCTGACACCCGACTGTGGATTTTATAATGCCCATAAGTTGATGAAAGAAGGTTGCAATATCTGGATGTACACCCCTGGCTTCCATCATACCAAGATCATTATGGTAGATGGCAGATTCTGTACAGTGGGCAGCGCCAACCTCAATGCGAGAAGTCTTCGTTGGGATTATGAGGAAAATGCAGTTATCATCGACCCACATACAACCCGCCAGCTTGTAGATCTATTCGATGGCGAGAAGAAAGATAGTTTCCTGCTCAATGAGAAAAATTGGCGGGAATGGAGAACAGGCTGGCAAAGATTCAAAGGATGGTTTGCAGCCAAACTGCTGACACCTTTTTTATAAATTTCTAACAAGGAGAAAAAACAGAGATATAGAATGAAAGAAGAAATGAAGAAACAACAAATAGGCAGACAAGCACCAGCGTTTGCTATAGTAGAAAGCAACACGTTGGCAGTAATGGGACTCAGGCAATTGCTCGAGTCTGCCATCCCCTCTGCACAAATTCAGGCATTTGGCACATTTGGTGAATTGCAAGCTTCCAATCCAGAGCATTTCATCCACTTTTTTGTATCTATGCATATTGTACTCGCTAATCGAAATTTCTTCTTGAATTTCAAACATAAGACCATCGTCCTCACTCCCAGCAATGATCCTATGTCACAACTGAATGATTTCCATTGTCTTTGCGTCAATGTATCAGAAGGAATACTCATCAAAGAACTCATCAGTTTACAAAAAAAAGGACATCCTCATGGAGAGTATTTGCCAGAAACATTGGAGCATACACAGGAAAAAACACTCACCGACCGGGAAATTGAGGTACTTTCATTGGTGGCAAAAGGAAAGATTAACAAAGAAATTGCCGACCTCCTATGTATCGGATTGACAACTGTGATAACACATCGAAAGAATATTCAAGAAAAATTAGGTATCAAATCGGTATCTGCTCTTACCATTTATGCTGTCATGCACGGTTTTGTGGATATCAATCATATATAAGCCATCATTATAAGTAGGTATCAACTGTAAAAGAGACAATAAAGCCTCCCATCATTTTTTTGATAGGAGGCTTTATTGTATATCTTCAATACCTAAAAATAGGGATAGTAAGAATCTATCCAAGAGCTTTCTATTGAAAGAATTATAGTTTGACCGTTGAAATATCTACGAGATTATTCACTATTGCATAGATTGTAAGACCTGCAGGAGAATGAATCTGAAGCTTTCGTGCTATATTTCTTCGATGCGTAATCACTGTATTAATAGAGATATAAAGATGATCAGCTATCTCCTTATTGGTCATACCTTGAACCAAAGCTACAATGACATCCTTCTCGCGATCACTCAGCTGTTCGTCATTCTGTGGAGTCTGGGATATCATATTAGAAATCTTCGCACTTACATCATTCTGTTTCAACTTCCGCTCTGCATTTCTTACGGCAGGAATAAAGATTTCCTCCTCGACTTCAGAGTGGTGCTTGAGCCATTCCTCATTATTATATATATCATAAAGCGTAGCACTTAGCTGATTATTATGCAAGCCATCAGAAGGAAGGTACTTGATGATGATGTTTTTCAACTCCTTGAGTTTCTGATCCACTTGAACATGATGCTTAGAGAACGTCTCTATATTGAAATCTGCAAGTGGATTACCTTCTATAAGTGACTGTACATAAGGGAATACCGACTTTTCCTCATACTTCATGTGATTGATGATACTATGAGCATATTCATCATAAAGTTTGAGGATGAGACGCGCTAAATTGTCATTTTCATCCAAAGCCTCAACCAATTCCTTACGGATGAAAGGTAATTGAAAATCAATATAATATGCATGAGAAGCCTTAAGATAATGCAACAAAGTTGACAAGGACAAACGTTCAGCATTATCATACTCCTTATATCCATTCATTGCGAAATTAACTACAGCCAAGAAAGTATAAGTATCCACTCCCTGTTCCGCGCATACCTCTTCTACCGTCTTGTCGCCGAATCCCAGATTGATGCCGAAGCTACCAAGACTCTGCAAGATGTTATAATTGTCTCTAATGATGCTGATCATCTTATCATCAGCTTCATACATCTTTTGATTTTTCATCTTTGTCACCTATTTTGAAAACATTCATAATGTCAAGTATCCCAACAGCAAAACTCTCATTCTGCTATTCGGCGGCAAAGATACAAAAAAACTCTGAAACATGCAATACCTAAAAATGGGGATGCCAAAGTTTACCGATTTTTAGGTATTGCAAGTTTTTTTAAAACTCCGTACCTTTGCACCCGAAATCAGAATAGTGCGGTGATGCTTGCCACTCCCGAGTGGATAGTGCTGTGTTCCTATATATATAAGGATAACCCACTTGAAGTCGAGACCGCAAGCAGACAACCGCACTTTTCTTTTCATTTCGTTCCAACTCTATATATTAGGTTAGGATGATAAGGAAAAAGATTATAAAGATAACAAAAGAAATAAATAAATGAACAATTTAAGAATTGGATTGATGTCCGCTGCCCTGGTTGCCGGCTTGGCCAGTGCAAACGCACAGACAGTTGCTGCTGACAGTGTTATGCAGCACGTGAATGGTAAACGACTTAGCGTCGGAGGATATGGAGAGGTAGCTCTGAGTCGCAACTTCTATAGCGACGCAGGTAACCGTTACTCTAACGCTAATGCTTACAAGAACGCTCCTTCACATGGTCGTTTCGACATTCCTCATGCAGTCATCTACTTGGGTTACGACTTCGGTAAGGGTTGGACCATGGGTACTGAGATTGAGTTTGAGCACGGTGGTACAGGTTCTTCTATCGAATATGAGGCAGAAGAGGCTATTGAGTACGAGCAGGAACAGGAGAAAGGTGGCGAAGTTGAACTGGAGCAGTTCTGGATTCAGAAATCTTTCGGTCATTTTGCCAACATCAAGATGGGTCATATCGTTGTGCCTGTTGGTTTGACCAATGCTTATCATGAGCCATTGAACTTCTTCACTGTTTATCGTCCAGAGGGCGAGAACACCATTCTTCCTTGTACATGGCACCAAACAGGTGTTAGCTTCTGGGGTAAAGCAGGCGATTTCCGCTATGAGGCTCAGTTCTTGGCAGGTTTGAATGCCTATAAGTTCAGCCGAAGCAACTGGATTCAAGGCGGTAACAAGAGTCCTTACGAGTTTGAGGTAGCCAACAAATATGCGGTAACCTTACGTGTGGACAACTATAGCATACCTGGTCTTCGCCTAGGTTTGAGCGGTTACTACGGACAAGCCATGAGCAACACCACTCCTTACGATGCTGTGTATAAAGATATCAAGGGAAATGTATATGTAGGCGCATTTGACTTTACCTATAATAAATACAACTGGATTGTACGTGGTAATGTGGACTATGGCTACGTAAGTGATGCAGACAAGATTTCCGACCACACTTACCCAGGCACCGCATTGGTAAAACCAAATGAGTCTGGCAAGAACAAGTACTTCGGTAGTCATGCTGTAGCAACCATGATAGAGGCAGGATACAATGTGTTCTCACAGATTCCATCTCTACGAAAGAACAACCAGAAGCTCTATGTATTCGGTCACTATGAGTACTATGACTCATCTGTACACAACACTACATCAAAGTGGACCAATAAGAAGATTCTCGCAGCTGGTATCAACTACTATCCTATGAAGCAAATCAGCGTAAAGGCAGAGTACAACCATCGCTTCTTGAAGTCAAAGTACAACGATGAGCCTGCTATCAACATTGGTATTGCATACGAGGGCTTCTTCCTCTAAAGCATGGACTAGGAAACATTAAAAATAAACAATAAAATCAAAACACAAAATGAAAAAAACATTCAAAAACGTCATGATGCTCGTAACGGCCATGACACTTTCATTGGGTTTCGCATCATGTAGTGATGACAATGATGATCCAAAAACAAACAGTGACATCGTGCCTGTAGCAGAACTTGCTGCTGTATCTGACACATACGTCAACGATGTGGTTTATCCTACATACCAGGCATTGCGCGACAACAGCAAGACATTGCACGAGGCTTGCGCCAAGCTCTATGCCAATGCAAAGGCTGGTTCTTTGTCTGACGCTGATGTAGAGGCTGCCTGCGAAGCATTCAAGAACGCACGCCTTCAGTGGGAGCGTAGCGAAGCATTCCTTTATGGTGCTGCTACTGACCACGAAATCGACCCACATATTGATACATGGCCATTGGACCACGACCAATTGGTTGAGGCATTGAACGATGCAACAGTAATGGACGGCATTAAGAACCAGGGGTCTCAGTATGTCTTTGAAAAGAACGGAAAATTCGACTCTACATTGGGTTTCCACGGACTTGAGTTTGTACTTTTCCGCAATGGCGCTGCACGTAAGGCTGCCGATTTCGCTGCTAATGAGACAGAAGAGGGCATGACATCAGTTGCCGGTATCGACGAGCTTGCATTTGCTGATGCAGTATCTGGCGACATCTACAACATGACAACTTTGCTCCACTATGGTTGGACACAAGACAACACTGATTACTCTTGGATTAACAACAACTGTAAGTGGGTATTTGAAGTGGACGAGAACAACGCCGAGGAAGGAACAACAACAGGTGGTAAGAATGGTCTCTGCAAAGACAACATTGGCTATGGTGCATGGTTGCTCAAGGGCAACACCACAGACGGTTGGTTCCAGACATGGCAGGAAACATTGGAGAATGCATGCGTAGCTGGTTGCTCTAACATCTGCCAAGAGGTTTACACTCAGAAATTGGGTCAGGCTTTCCGTGTAGCTTCTGGTCAGGGTGGCACTACTGAAGATGGTGAGAAGGAGTCAAGAGACTACATCGAGTCTCCTTACAGCAAGCGTTCATACATCGACTACCAGGACAACATCTATTCTATTAAGAATTCTCTCTATGGCACTCGTGACGTTACAGCCACAACTCCTGTAACCAACTCTATGATGAACATCATGAAGAAGTATAACTACAGTGGCTACAACGACATCAACACTGCCCTCAATGAGGCTATCGCAGCATTGGAGACTGCCAAGAACAGCAGTTCATTCGTTGCCGATATCGCAGCTATCGAAAAAGCATACAAGAATGGCACTATCAATAGCGAGGCAGCCTATACACGTGTGAAGACTTGCATCGACAAGATCAACAATCTCGATGACGAGTTGAACAAGGCAGGTGCTTGGTTCCGTAAGATTCGTGCTTCTAAATAAGCCATTCCATATCTTAGGAAAATAAGAATATAATACAAAACGTAGCCTCTCCTGATTCCTTCACAGAAAAAGGTGGGCTACGTATTGTCACGTTTACAAAGTACATTACAAAAATACATTATGAAAAAGAATTATGCATGGATGTCTATGGCATTGGCCATGGCACTCACATCTGTAAGTTGCTCCGACGATAAAGACATTGAAATCGTGGAGACTGATGCTAACTACGTAGGACAGGATGTTGGTAATTTCTCTGCCGATGAATGGTATCCAGGTGGCAAACTAGGAACCACCGAGAACACAACAGCGAGCTGTTATAGCGACCAGACTCCTTATGTTGACAACCATAAAGATTTATTTGATGCCTTTTTCCAAGGTGAACAGATGTTTGAGCGTCAATACACACTCAACACTGGTGCTTTCAAGGGACTCGGTCCTGCTTCCGTCCGCACATCTTGCATCGATTGCCACCCAGAGTATGGTCACGGCAAACGTATGAAGCAATTCGAGACTCGCTATAGCAATGGTAATGGTTATTTGCTCGTAGTTTATCACCCACTTGATGGTGCCAACAGCAATGATGGTGGCTATGTAGCCGAAGTAACAGGTATGCCTCAGACACAAGCCGCTTCTCCATTCAAAGCTCCTATCGACGAGAGCATGATTAACCTTCAATGGCCACACATCAGCAAGATGGAAACAGACGAGATTCCAGCCATGCAGTTCCCTGATGGTGAGAAGTTCGACCTTATCTATCCTGAGATTTCTATTCCTAAGGGCGCATTCCGTACCTCTCCTACCCCATACGAGACAGGAAACGGTGCTGTAGCTTGCCGCTTGGAGTCAACCATCGGTATCGGCGGTACAGGTTTGATTGATGCCATCCCTAACGAGGCCATCAAGGCTCAGTATGCCGCAGAGGCTGCTTACTTCAAGAAGGCTGGTCTTACCGTATCAGACTATATCAACCCTAGCATGTGGGATGCAGAGGCAAATGATTTCGCATCAAGTGCATTCTATACCACATTCGGTCGTGACGCAGCCAAAAAGAGCGCAGATGGTACAAAAGACAGTCGCACACAGAATGTAACAGGTGGTGTTCATGCAGATGGTACTCCATTCGACCCTAACACAACAGACCTCAACAAGAAGATAGTGAAGCGTTATACATACGCTTTGACCCGTGGTTCTTTGCAAGACGGTCCTGGTGCCAATGCTATTTGGAATATCACCAACGTAACTCGCCCAGACCGTCCTTTGCTCTACACCACTGAAGCTTGGGCTCAAAAGATGTCCGAGGACCCTGAAGTTATTGCAGCCATCAAGAAAGATCCAAGTTCTCCTTACTACGCAGATGGTACGGACGAAGGTATCAAGAATGCAGTAAGAGTTCTGTTGAATCCTTATACCAATCAGTTCGACAACAACATCCACAAATTCACACCAGAGCAGAGCATGGATGACTACTATGCTTTCATGGTATGGCATCGTGGTCTCGCCATCCCTCGTGCTCGTAACTTGAACGACCCACAGGTTCAACAGGGTAAGAAGCTCTTCATGGAATGGGGTTGTGCTAACTGCCACAAGCCATCTTGGAAGACAGGCGACGACAACTACATCACCTCTAAGTATATCGCTGACAAACCATTGCCACGCTATCAGAACCAGACTATCTATCCATATTCAGACTTGATTCAGCACAAGCTCTATATGAAGAACGACATCCATGGTTCTTGGTGCCGAACCACTCCACTTTGGGGTCGTGGCTTGTCATTGCTCAACACAGGTGCCGAGGATCGCTTGCACGACTGCCGTGCTCGCAACGAGGTAGAGGCTATCATGTGGCACTGCTACAGCAAGCAGAGTCATGCTTACTCTTCAGCCATCCACTTCTACCATGCTTCCAAGGCAGACCGTGATGCAGTGGTTAAGTTCTTGCGCTCTATCTAATCTACAGATGAAATAGATAGCAACTTTGCATATCTGATTACAAAGCATTATCAATAAGAAAGCTGCCAAGCCCTCCATAGACTTGGCAGCTTTTTTCATAGTCAAAAGAAATTAATTGCCCAAAGACCTTACACATATCGATTATTTATCGTAACTTTGCAGCAAAATTAATTCAGGAATGATGGTCAAAAAGATTATTTTCACCCTTTACATCCTTGTACTCATCAGCATGGCTGTCGCCACTATCGTGGAAAAAAGCCAGGGTACAGACTACGTCCATGCCCACTACTACGGCGCATGGTGGTTTATATTGATGTGGGCAGTGATAGCTGCCCTCGGAGCATTCTATATCATCAAGCGAAAGGTGAAGCGTGCCTCTACACTTGCACTCCACCTCTCCTTTATCATTATACTCGCAGGCGCACTGCTCACGCATATCTCCGCCAAGCGAGGAATGATTCATTTACGCATCGGTCAACCGACAGACAGCTATCTCATGGCTGACGAAGATGGTGAAGGAATGAAGGAGGAGAAACTACCTTTCTCGCTCTGCCTACAGAACTTTGAGGCAAAGATGCACGATGGTACTCAGGCGGTCGCCGACTATTCCTCTAAGTTTACGGTAGTGGATGGTAATGAGAAGAGCGAGGGGTTGGTGTCGATGAACAATATTTATTCACATCGCTCCTATCGTTTCTACCAGTCATCATACGATGAGGACGGCAAGGGTAGCGTGCTCGCCATCAATGCCGATCCATTTGGCATACCTGTTACCTATACCGGTTATGCCCTACTCTTCCTCTCGCTCATCTGGATGCTCTTGGATCCTAAGGGCGGTTATCGCAAGCTCCTTGCCAGTCCTCTACTGAAGAAAGGTGCATTGGGAATAGCCTTGCTTCTGAGCGTGGGCAATCTGCAAGCAGCCGAAACGGGAGCCTTGGATCATGCGGTGCTTCCTAAGGAGACAGCAGAGAAGTTTGGAGAGCTAAATATTCTCTATAACGACCGTATTTGTCCCGTTCAGACCTACGCCCTCGACTTCTGCAAGAAGATATATGGCGCTAGAAGCTACAAAGGCTTGACTGCCGAACAGGTGTTGAGCGGTTGGATATTCTATGGAGATGAATGGGCAAAAGAACCATTCATCAGGGTGAAGAGCGGCGAACTGAAATCTACGCTCAATCTGCCAGACTACTGCTCTGTCAGCCAGTTCTTCAATAAGGATATGGGCGGCTACACCATCGGACAATACGTGCAGGAATATTATAATGGAGCGCAAGATAAATTCCATCATCAGGCAGGAGACATTGATGGCAAGATACAGCTCATCATGGATCTGCGCCGCGGTGTATCACTCAAGGTATTGCCTTATACTTTCACAAAGAACGTGCGTGCCACCAAGGAGAATCCATTTATCAAGGCAGGAACCACCACTTGGTTCTCACCAACAGATAAGTTGCCTTACGCTGTAGAAAAACAGCATGCACTCTATATCACCAACGTATTCTCCTTGCTCTATGGCGACGTAAAGGCAGGAAATATAGACAGAGTGAACATCTTCTTCGACAAGATGAAGAAGTATCAGCAGATAAGCGGTGGCAACTCATTGCCATCCAGCACCCAGTACAAGGCAGAGCGCATCAACAATGCTTTCCCTTTTGCCACGGTGCTCTTTATGGTAAACCTGACATTAGGCTTCATCGCCCTCTTCTATACCATCTATCGCATGACGAAGAAGAGAGAAGTGAAAGTCCTGGACATCGCCTTGCCTATTCTGTTGGTAGTATCATTCTTGGCGCTGACCTTCGGTTTGATATTGAGATGGATTATCAGTGGCAACGTACCGATGTCGAATGGCTATGAGAGTATGCTCACCGTGGCATGGTTTGTAATGCTGATAGCCATCTTCATGCAGTTCAGAATCCGACTGGTGATGGTATTCGGCTTCTTGCTCTCAGGTTTCTTCCTGCTCGTAAGTCATATCAACCAGATGGATCCTGCCATTGGACAGATGATGCCTGTACTGAATAGTCCTCTTCTGAGTATGCACGTAAGCATCATCATGATGAGCTATGCTCTGCTATCACTGACATTTATCTGCGGCATCATGGGCATCTGCATGCGCTCTCATGGCGAAGAACTCCAGGCGTTGAGCCGTGTGTTCCTCTACCCTGCCCTCACCTGCATGGGATTTGGTATCTTTATCGGTGCTATCTGGGCTAACGTGAGCTGGGGAAACTATTGGAGTTGGGATAGCAAGGAGACATGGGCACTCATCACCTTCATGATTTATGCCGTGGTGGTACACACGCAGAGCCTGCCGGTTTTCCGCAAGCCGCTGGTGTATCACATCTACATCACCTTAGCCTTCCTGAGTATCGCCATGACCTACTTCGGTGTGAACTATTTCCTCACGGGCATGCACTCTTATGCATAGCCCGTCAGAAGCCAGAATATATTTAGTCTTAAGGCAAAATTTATTTTCCCTTAAGGATAAATATATGATAGTGTTGACATCAATCTAATCAAGAAGTATTCCGGACTAACCCAGGAACAGATAGAAAAAATCCGTTCCCCCACACTCTTTTTATGTTTTTTTAATATCCTACGGTCACAATTGTTACCG
>OGJX01000818.1_pt1 | contig 24848 bp, 20 predicted proteins | sample 1572381 | NCBI WGS metagenome assembly OGJX01 (sample SAMEA2582085, study PRJEB24529) | metagenome | biome: Human gut stool | place: China | collected 2011
GAGTAACCTAGTTAGGTATAATGGGTATTCGCTGACAACCCATATAGTGATAAAATAAAAAATGCGTAACTCATTTAGTGATACAAAAAATAGATAGTAACAAATTTAGTTTAACCATCCTAAAGGTGACAACTTTTTCACGTATAAGACAGAAAGGTAGTTCTGTTTGTTGATTTTATTCGGTAACAGCGAATAGAATTATGCCATTTTATTCGCTGCTACCGAATAAAAAGAGCCTTTAAATTTTGTAGTATCAAATAAAATTCGTACTTTTGCCCCCAAAAGTAAGTATATGGAAAAGGAATTGTTTCGAACGATAATAGCTGAGAGCCAAGAATATATAGGTCGTATTCATTTGGTACAGCGTCCTCTATATTTAGAGGAATATGGCAATTATGTGTTTGTAGGAGTAAGACAAGCAGGAAAATCCTATTTGCTATACCAGAGAATACAGCAATTGCTGACAAATGGAGTTGATATAGAAGACATCGTGTATGTCAACTTTGACGATGAACGTTTGCAAGGAATGTCGGTTGCAGACTTCGATTTCATATTGCAAGCCTATCATAGCATGTATGAAGGTCAGCCCATCTTCTTCTTTGATGAGATACAGAATGTTGAAGGGTGGGCGAACTTTGCACGCCGTCTAGCCAACCAAAAATATCGTGTCTATATAACTGGCAGTAATGCCAAAATGCTGAGTCGTGACATAGAGACTGTGTTGGGAGGAAGATACCTGGACATCAGCGTGTTTCCATATAGCTTTTCTGAATATCTGAAAGCTGTTGAAGTCTTGCTTTCAAAGAATTGGCAATATGGCCGAAAAGCAAATGAACTGCAGCGCCATTTCCGAACTTACTTTGATTGGGGTGGTTTCCCCGAGCTTGTGCATTTTCAAGAAAAGAGAATATGGCTCAACAGCTTATATAATCGTATTTTCTTTAATGACCTGGTGGTTCGGCACAAAATAAAGAACGAGGATGCCTTACGCCTTTGTGTAAGAAGATTGGCAGAAAGCGTGAAACAGCCATGCTCCTTGAATCGTTTGAGCAATCTGATAAAAGCAACCGGTACTCCATGTAGCCCATCAACAGTAATGGAGTATGTTCGCTATCTGCAAGAATCATGCTTGTTGATTTCTATTGACAATTATGTTTCCAAGTTCGTGGAGAAAGAAACAATTAAAAAACATTATTTTGTAGATAATGGGCTGCTGCATCTCTTCATCAACAATCCGAACACCTCTCTGCTGGAGAACCTTTGCGCAATTACATTATACAAGAAATACGCCAAGGGCTTATACTATTATAATAAAAACATAGAGGTTGATTTCTATGTGCCAGATGAGGGGTTAGCTGTTCAGGCGAGCTATCAGATGAGCGATGGGGAAACCATAGAGCGAGAAGTGAAAGCATTAGTAGCCTTGCATGGTTTGCATCCTCTGAAGAGAGCTATGATAATCACCTATGAGGATGAAGGGGAGATTGTGCGTGATGGACTCAGAATAGAAATAAAACCTGCATGGAAATGGGTATTGGAAGGTTTGTAGAATATAAAGAAACAGAGTTTTATTAGACCTGTATGGTTGAAACCACCACACTGCCATATTATCCGCCCAACAGTGTGGAGTTTACTTGCGCGACTTCAGAACCCCATAAAATTATGAGCACTCATAACTTTTTCAGTAACTTTTCCCAGTGAACTCTTGCAGATATGAAAAATATCACCATCTTTTCCTTCATAAAAAATGGGAAAAATCAAATAAAATAGCTTGATTACGCAAAATCAAGGTAATATCTTTGATTTTTTTGTAGAAAAACAAAAACTCGTTGTACATCCACATAAGAACTTACAACGAGTTTTTAGTTATTTATATTGGGAGTTTTGACACGCCCTCCGCATGTTTATTTATTTTGTTATATCAAAAGCTACATAATATTCTAGATTAGATTCTACTAAACCGTCATGGCCTTTGCTACCATGTAAATAGTAGCATCGTCCATCATCAGAACAATAATAATCAGCATAAGAATCTTCTACTATGCCTGCATCACATAAAAGTCCAAATTCAGCAAAGGTGACGAGCCGTCCTCCGATAGCCTCTGCCTTTGCTGCGGCTGCCTCTTTGTTTTTAGCTCCCGCTTGTCTGGTCTTGCAGGCTACGATGGCAGAAGTGCCGGTAGAAGAGAGAACGATGCAGTCATAACTGCCGCTTTTGTTGACAAGTGTGTAGTCTCCTTTAACATTCAGCAACTTACCTTCCTTGTCCGAAGTACTCCAGGTGGTATTGACATCTATAAGGAATTGCTGGTTGACCTTTGCGCCATACTTTCCTGTGATGTAAGTCTGATAGTTAGCTTGTACGGGTACATTACTTATTGTCTTTTCTTCTTCATTGTACTTTGTAATGAAATTGTCAAGGTTTGCCTCATCCGCACTTGCCAACACGTAGAAACTGCCTATTTCCACAGGAGAATCAGTTGTCCCTTGTATTTCGTTTGCGATGGACAGTGTCTTGGTGTCAGATTCTGTCCCTGTTGTCGTACCGTCTGCCACATTGAAGCTCAACGGGCGGCTATAAGTCACGGTCATGCTTCCAGGCTCCAACACATCGGTTTCCCTCAAAATCACTTTGGCTACAGCACGATTCAGCGTAACGTTTACCTGATTGCCATTGCTGACTTTAACCGATTGGTTTGCATAAAAAGCCTCGGCATTGGCGTCTGCCTCAGTGCTTTTCAATTCTTTCACACTTGTCAAGTCCGTTGCGTCATAGTTCGTACTGCCATAGTCTGCCCAAAAAAGACACTTGTATGTACCCGGAGGCAACAGGATGGTAAAGCTGTTGTTTTCGAAAGTTGTTTCCTGCTTTACTTCTGTCGTACCAGCCTCATCATAGACAGCAACCACATAACGCAAGCCATCCGTGGTAGCTCGTGTTTGGGGCTTCTCGTCGGTTGCGAGTGTGAAAGTCACCTGTTGTACTGTGTTGTTTCCCTTGTCGGAAAACAACTCCTCGTTCTGACTGCACGATGCCAGCATCGCTGCGATGCCCAGCATCAAAAAAACTTTTTTAATCATTTTCTAATTGTATATTTACTTGTTACTTAAACCACACATTGTATATTCCGCTCCATTCGGTATTTATGTCGATGCCGCCCTTGTTGATGCCAGCCGTAAGAAAATTGCCATACACTGTCGTAAGGTGGCTATTCTGGTAATTTATCTTAACACCCGAAGCACGACATAACGTATTACCAAGGTTGTCGGTTACGGTAACTGTAACATTGACAAGTGACTCTGTTCCATTTACCAACACCCAATCGCCGCCTAACAAAACCTCATTGTCAACATCATTATAATGAAGTGATACCTGCGAGTAACTTATACCACCTACGGCATCATTTGGTTTTCCTGTAGAAACATTAAATCCAGAGGGGAAATATCCCTCATACTGCACCTTTACCGTCAGATTCTTCAACGGTGGGTATAAATCCGGCTTCGCTTCCATCAGCTTGCGGTAGGTTTCTACGTCTTTGGCTATGAGGCGGTACTTTGCCAATGGGCGTTGGAGTTGCACATTCATTGTTGCGCCCTCTTCGGACAGCGTGATGTCACTTTTGTTATAGTACGCCGCATCCTTGGCATCGGTGTTCGCCGTGTATGGCTTCGTGACGATGGTCACTGCTTTCAGGCTTTCCGTATGATAAAATGTGTCGGCAAGCGGATTGTCAGCGCGGGCATAGTCCGTCCACAGACGCAGGTCGTAAGAGCCTTCTGCCAATTCAAGCTCCACGAGATATGTGCCGTCGGCTTGCGGGACGGGTGTCACGGCTTTGTGAAGCACCACGATGTCCGTGCCTGCCTTGCAGAGTTCTGCCACACACCTTATTATATTGGCGGTTCCGGCGGCACGAGTCTTGCTCTCCTCTGGTGTGTAATCCGGCAGTTTCTGGACGGGCAGCGTGAGCTGCAGACGGAGCGTGGACAGCGTGAAAACACCCCGCTGCAGGAAGACGGTGACAGGGCTGATGCCGTCCTCCGTCACATTCACCTCCGCTATGCCCGAAAGCAGATTGGTCTCGTGGCTCATTTCCATCTCTAACCACTCGTGCAGGGCAGTGAGGGTAGAGGTCTCCGCCGCTTCTTCGTCCGCATTGATGACCACCGCTACCGTGTAGTGTCCGGCTTCTAAGGGATGCAGGACGGCAGCAATGCCCCGTGCGTCCGCATAGTTGTAGGTGGCGTAGAGGTTTCCCCCCGTGCCGTAGATGTAGAGCTTGATTGCTCCGATGGGCACGTCTGGACATTGGGTGTTGTCGATGGTTACGGCCATCCCCCTCTCTCCCTCATGCGGGTCACGGTTGCAGGCTGTCAGCCACACGAACATGAGCAGCGTACATATCTTCAGATAGATGTATCTTCTTTTCGTATTCATAGTCTTTGGTTCTACTTTATTTCTTTTTTCAGTCACGGCACGGCTGCCCCATAGAGGAATGAACAAGCCATCTCATTTTTTACAAAATTCATTTTCATATCTTTTGTTTTTGAATTAATAATTTCTTGTAAAAATAAATACTTTTGTGCGTTCTGTCGAATCTTACCACTATGTAGCGGCATTATCCACCGAACGACACCTGTTCTCTCATTGCCATTATATATACTGTGATTCCCAGAATGGCGACAAAAGTCAATCCGAGAAACAGATAGATATAGAATCTCTCCCTCTTGATGAAATCGCAGAAGCTATAGCGAGCCTTCCAATGATTCTCAAGATACATCCTGTACTCATGTATCATGGCATATCCTAAGATAATACCTAATATGAGTACAGACACCCCGATGATGATCAGGGCTAATTCAATCCTTGGCATAGTTTCTATTATTTCCTTCATGTCGCAAATATAGTGAATTTCTCCGAAAGAAGGTACAGTTTTTCACTGTACAAGTGTCGCATTCCTACCAAAAAGGTGTCGCATTCGTAGGAATGCGACACCTTTTTGGCTGTTTTTCGATAAAAATATTGCTTTTTCTTTGGTATTTTACGAAAAAATGGTTATGCTCAATTTGAACCATTTTGTGCTGCTTCTGTTGATTGGAAGTCTCTCCATTCTGTAGGAGAACAGCCTTCTTTTGTCTTGAAGATTCGGTAAAGATGAGTTCGACAAGAGAATCCACACTCAGCTGAAATGATGTCGTTGCTATAATCTGGATATTCCAACATCATCTTTTTTGCAGCGTTGAGACGTATCTCACTGAGCCATATTCGGAAGTTAGAGTGCAAGCATTGATCGAAAAACAGGCTCAATTCGTTCTTAGATATACAAAGTGTATAAGAAAGCGTCAACATGTTCACATTACAATCCTTATAGCCCAAATCCATACACCATTGGTCAAGACTATTTTGGATAAAGTTCCTGCGCTCCTCAGATAATTGCTGTAAAGGTTTTTCCTTTGCCCCCCCCACATCGTTGCCTTTCCTCTTCTTTATCCAATAGCTCTTCTGTTGGAATATAACTGTTGCCGAGAGCGATAAACGTAAGGTTGAAGAACAACAAGGCAAGCAATACGGCAGGACCTACTATATATAATAAGGTGGTAGAAAAAATGGCAACTGGCATAGCGAGAACTGCGAGCCATAGAATGATTACACTTGCACGCGAATATCTTACGTAAGGCAACAAATCCGTTACAGCCATTGTCTCCAACATATTTTTACGCCTAATCATTTCCTGAATAATCATGTATATGCAATAGAAAACACTTACGCAAAACAAAGTAAGCATCAAATAAAGCCCTTCTCTGATATACAGGCTATGATGAAGACAGATACCCACGCAAAAGACCACAATGATGGCAGCATAAATACCACTGCATATCAGTATCATCTTTCTGAGGTTAGCACGGGTGGTTTCTATGTTGTAGATTCCTATGGAGATGAGCGAGAAGCAGGGGGTATAGAGGAGGATGTTGATGACCGCCCCTAAATCATCGTGCATAGCACGGAACCCGAAAGTCATCTGCAGCACATATTGTATCGCTAACCCTATTAAGGCGCCAACAATCATCCATCGTGAACGCTCATACCGCTTGTTCTCCCATCTTACATGCAGATGAGAGAGTGCTACGATGAAGGCATTGATGAGCATGAATATAAAACATGCAAACTGAAGTAGAAATAATGAATCCATATGCTTCTTATCTTTTGTTTACTTTCTTGTATTTTTGATTACTTGCTGTAGGATTATCTGGATTAGTCATCTGCAAATATCCTGCTGCAACAAGGGAGGTGATGTAACGCTCTCGGTTCTTGGAATGCATGCTGACTCCAATTCTGTCAAGTATCTCTTTGGTGGTTCGAGGAACAGAACAGAAATTTACTATGTCCCTTTGCTTGTTAGACAATGACACTTTGGGAGTGTCAGAGTGTCTAAGTCGAGTGTCTAAGTCGTTCTCAGAAGTGTCTAAGTCGGTGCCTGAGTGTCTAAGTCGAGTGTCTAAGTCGGTGTCAGAGTGTCTAAGTCCAGTGTCAGAGTCTTGGACTTGGTTACTTTTCCCCTCGACTTGGTTACTTTTTTTCTCGACTTGGTTACTTTCTTCTCTCCAAACCGTGATGACAAATTCCTGCGCCTTGTCATTATTCATAAACGTGACATTAACATCTTCGTCCAGTGCACGAGTGATGCCGCTACCTACACCAGTGTATGGCAGCAAGTATATAGCATTGTTGAAAAGGAACATATTGCGAGGCATGGAAGTTCCTGCCTTTATGTCATCAATAGTGAGTCCGTTAGGCAATGCACCAGGACTGTGAATCTCAACACGATTGTCGAAAATGAAAATTCGAACAGGGGCTTTCATGTTCAACGAGCGGTGTACAAGGCTGTTTACAGTGAACTCAACCAAGCTTGTGTAAGGTATTTCCAACTTTCCCATACTGTTGAATTCTTCTCCCACCTGCACATTATGCAGATTACGAGTAAAGAAATCCATGATCGTGTCATACTGATGAAGCAGATTTCCCTCCATATCTGCATCATTCACCTTGTCACGAAAAACCTTGCTGCCAACGCTGTTGCCTGCAAAACAGATACACTTGGCTGTCATCATTGGCATCCAGCGTTGGGTGTATTTGCCAAACAGAAGCATGGCAGCAACGGTCAGTGAACCATCAGGACGGATAAATCGCAGATTGCGAAGTATCTTCTCACAGTCATGCCCCTTAGCGATGGCAGAGCATATATCATATCAAGTGATGCTTCATTAAAAGCGTCACCTGTCAAGCCTTTCTTTTCCAACACTCTATCAAAACGGTTGCCCAAAAACTGCTTGATGGTCATTGCATCAAGGTCGTTGACAGTTGCATCCCTAACACCAGCCTCGTCTGGTGCAAAACTACCGCAGTCGGTCATCATTTCTGCAAGTTCTGCATTATCGAACACTTTACGCTTGTCGGCACCATTCTTCACCCATACAATTCCCTTGTTGTCATGATAAGGCTTGTTGAGTCCTTCCTTCACAGTAGCAACAACCAAGTAGCCATCCTCGACTTCAACAGTATCTATCTTTATCAGAATGGATGGCACTACGTTTTCTGAAGCAATGTCACTCAACAAGTTGGTTGTTTCTTGTACCTCAGAATACGACAAGGCATTGGTTTCTCCGGTCTTATCCTTTATACCAACTACCAATTTGCCACCATGTGAATTACTGAACGCCACTAACTCACAGGCAATATCATATTTGTCGAGAATGCGTTCCTTGAACTGCACCCCCGATACCTCGCCAGCGTTTATCTGTTTCAATATATCGTCCATCATTCTTTGATACATTCTTTGTTCAACAAATCGTTTACATCCACTTTCAGCAAATCAGAAATCCGTATTAAGGTTTCCAAGTCTGGTTGGCAAGGTAGGTTACTGCCAACATTATCTTCAATCTGTTTACATCTTTCTTTGCCATACATTATTATAAAATAAGTAAATACGCTTGCAAAAGTACGATAATAATTTCAGAAAAAAGAACAATAGCCTCAAAATGTTTACGTATCGTATCTCTGATAGATAGAAATCTGTATTTCGGAGTTACAAGTAGTGTCTTACTTGAACATCATTGTCGTTTCTCGGGAGCACAAAAGTGCTCTTGCCCGGGCGCAAAAGTGCCCTTACCTTGGCACAAAAGTGCCCTTCCTTAGGCACTTTTCGACTTTAGCGAGACAAGAATATCTGCTTGGCGTTTTGTTCTCTGATTTCCTTATTATAGAAAATGTTTGTATTGGTTTTTATATAAAAATAGTGGTGGTAGATGTTTGGAAAAATCTTTATAGTAGAGAAAAATTAAAATCGAAATACGATATTACCCTTCACCCTTCATCTTTTCGCCCGGAATGCTGATAAACACAGAGGATTTGAGGATGAAAGGTAAGATTCAACCCTTCACCACCCTTCACCGTCCTTCATCTATTTTGCCGTTTTTAGCCCTTTATTAGCTACGATTGACTGGTTTTTCGTTAGATTTAAAAATTAGTTGGTTATGAAAAATATATACATATTATTTCTGATTTAGCTTCATCTTATGAGTCTATACAGTCGTCTATTAAGACCAGAGCTTACCTTAATAGACGACCAATTTCAGCCTTCATAGTTGGTTTTTAGGCTAAATGCGTCTTTTAGATTGAGATGAAGGGTGGTGAAGGGTGGTGAAGGGTGATTTTATGTTATTGTGCTTGTAAGTACTTGTTTATCAGATGTTTATGCTGATAGGGTGAAGGGTGAAGGGCTTTTCTCGTTTCGCTTTTCAAATTTCGTTTTTGTAGCATTTCCCGCTATGTCGATATAAACATTTGGGGATTCTTCTGGTATTTGGCCAAAAAGATTTGGGGATTCTTCTGCTTTTTAGCCAAAAAGATTTGGGGATTCTTCTGCTTTTTAACCAAAAAGATTTGGGGATTTAGGATAAATATCGTAAATTTGCACCCATCAAACAGAATAGATTATGGGAAAAGTTTTTAAGCGCAAACTATATGATAAAATGCTTAACTGGAAGCAGACCAGAGACGGTTCTACAGCACTTCTCGTCAAGGGAGCACGTCGTGTAGGAAAATCCACAATAGCCGAGGAATTTGCAAAAAACGAGTACAAAAGCTATATACTCGTCGACTTTGCTGATGCACCAACAGCCTTGTGGGAAGCTATTGACAACATCTCTGACCGCAATCATTTTTTCATGCAACTTCAATTTATATATGGTGTAAGATTATACGAACGAAAATCTGTAATTATTTTCGATGAGGTTCAAAAGTGTCCCAAGGTTCGTGAGGCCATTAAATATTTGGTTAAAGATCGCAGATATGACTATATTGAGACAGGGTCATTGCTTTCTATCCGGAAGAACACCAAGGACATCGTGATACCAAGTGAGGAAACAAGACTTACGATGTATCCTATGGACTATGAGGAGTTTCGTTGGGCCTTGAATGATAATGTTACAATTGATATGCTTAGAGAATGTTTCAACAGTAAACGTTCTTTAGGTGATGCGACTATGAGGAAGCTTCTTCGTGACTTTAGGCTGTATATGTTAGTTGGGGGCATGCCGCAAGCTGTCAATACTTATTTGGAAACAAATAACTTGACAGAGGTTGATAACAAGAAGAGAGAAATCCTGGATATATATATAGATGATTTTTTGAAGATAGACCCATCAGGTAAGATATCCAAGATGTTTAGCGCAATACCCGCCCAACTTAGTAAAAATGCCAGCCGATACCAACAAACCAGCATCTTAGGGAAAAATGAATCCTCGGAAACAATCGCCGAGTTTTTGCGCGACATGGAAGATAGCCTTACCGTGAATTTCGCTCACCACTCAGACAATCCTAGTGTGGGACTTCCTGCACATACGGACTACGACCAGTACAAGATGTTTATGGGAGATACCGGGCTTTTTGTCACGCTGGCCTTTTGGGATAAAGATGTAACCGAGAATATCATCTATCAGAAGCTTCTTAGTGACAAGTTATCAGCAGACTTGGGGTACGTATATGAAAATGTTGTAGCCCAATTACTTGTGGCAACAGGCAACAGGCTTTTCTACCATACATGGCGTTCCAAGACGTCAAACCACAATTACGAGGTTGATTTTTTACTATCACGTGGAAGCAAGCTGTGGCCGCTTGAGGTGAAATCTTCTGGCTATCAGACACACAAGTCGTTGGATGAATTTTGTAAAAAATATTCAGAGTATATAAGTAACAGGTACTTGATATATACCAAGGATCTTAAAAAGGATAAAGAAACAATACTTCTACCTGTTTTCATGACCATGTTCTTGTAAAAAGTAAGCGGCTCCGCATTTATAAGAGGGTGTATCAAAACAAAATCGTTTGATACACCCTCTTTTTAGGTTGAGCCTGAAATCAGGCTTATGTTTTCAAATAGCAGTATTCTGCTTTAATCCCAGCTGTCGTTCCAACTGTTGTTCCAGCTGTTGTGTTCTTTCGAACCAGTTATTTCATCTGGAAGTTCTCCATCTTTTCCTTCTTCCTTGATGCCCGGTGTTGTCGAACCATCAGGCTGCCATAGCTTATCATTGCCGGAACCTGCGAGGAAACTATCCTGCAGATCGCAGACTGTAATCTTGATAGCCGGGGTTATATATTCTTTCTTATTCATAATATCTATTTTTTAAAATTCTTTTACAATTTATTGATTTTAAAATCACTTTTTATTTCACAACCACCTTCTTGCCATTCACGATGTAGATGCCTGGCTGAACGCCGAGCATATTATCTACTCGCTGACCATTCAGGTTATACACCTTGGTGCTGCCTGTGGTGTTGACCATTGAAGGCATGTTGATACCTGTAGTCTCACCATTGCCGAAACCGAAGCTAAGGAGCTTGGCATTTCCTGTAGCAGAACCACTCCAAGTAGGAACGAGCCAGCAGCGGTAGCCCTTCATCCAATGGTTGTTCTTGGTGAGGTAGAGTTTACCATTGTTCCAGATATAATTACCAGCCTCAAGATCCTGGTGCTTATTATAACTACCGATAAACTTCAAGTCAGTCATTCCCCACTTTGTGGTGATTGCCTGATCTACAGGGAAATTCTGCTCAATAGGATTAGTAGCCTTGTCATTATCGTATGTGAAGGTGACACCACCTGCAGCGAGCGAATTATCTACTTTGTAAATATCACCGCTGATAGTTCCTGCATCAATGGTTATGGCGCCTTTTAGCGCAGTCTTTTTGCTTATATTTATAATATAAGGTGTATTGGCTACGAGATATGCGCTATTGGCATTATTCTTATCTTCCTCTACCAGACTGAATCCGATAACCAAGTTGCCGTTTGAATCATATACTTTGTTTGCCTTGGCTAACTTGGCATCTGAACCAAATGCTTCATCAAACTGCGCTTTGGTCAAGTTCACTGGCATGATGAGAGAGTTCCATTCACCTTCCACAAAAGAACGCTGGAAATACATCGTCAGATTTTCCTTGTATTTCTTCTGACTCTTCTCGCTGAGATTTACGGTCTCCTGGAAAACAAGGTCCTGCTTGCAGTCTTCTGCGAGTTCATCATCATCAGGTGTTCCATCTCCATCCTTGTCGTTACGTAGATAAAGTCCATATACCGCCAAGTTGTTGAGAGCCTTTACACCTTCGCCTTGTGTTATTACCACTTCATCGTAGTCTGATTTCGGATTGATAAAGATGTAGCCTTTATCTCCCAAAGTAATGACGTTGGCTCCGAGTATGCTCCAGTCGCTGAATGTTTCAACAGGCTCTTTACCACCCTTATTATAAGTTTTTACAACGAGGGCATTAATCACATCAACACCCAAGCCAAAGGCTTCCTTGTTGACAACAACTACGAGCTGCTTATTGCGCGTTGCGGTAACACCTAATTTTATGGCGAGAACCGAACCTCCCACAGCATTTACTCCTGTAGGGAAGATTGTCTTATTGTTTGGGTCACTATCAATACAGTTGGTAATGTCTTTCAGGCCATTGCCCAAATTTGCTACTGCGATAGACTGAGTTCTTGCTTGGTTGATAGTGGCATTGGTATTATCGAATGAAATGACTTCTGCGTGCTCCAATGGGTCGTCGAGAACGGCATCCGCATCGGCTGTATAAGCATAGTAGATGTTCATCACGCTGAGGTCTGCGCCTAACACACCAGAAGTATAGAGGCGGATCTCGTCAAAGATAGTACTTGCAGGTACCTTGATAGAAAATCTAACCTTATGTGTATCCTGACTGCCAATCAGATTGGCTGCGATGGCAGATGAAACAATGCCGCCTTTTACCTCTTCACCATTATTGTAAAGTCTGACGTTAAACATATTGAGTACGTTTGCTTGCAGGGCAGTTTTGGTTGTTACTACGAAACCAACCTGGCGTTCGCCACTTTGGCGAGCATTTGTTTCATCAAAGATTTTACCATTCTTTTTCTTAACGCCACAAATATAAGCATCTCCGATAGTAACACCTCCGAAATAAGAGGCATAACTGTTGAGCTTAGACGAAATGATGTTGGATGAGTTCTTGACGAAAGACAGAAGGTTGATACCTGCGCTTGTGCCTCCACCTAATTCATATATAGGATTTGCAGGATCGGCATTATAGAGCACAGTTTCCTTCTTCTTATCTTCAGGCTTCTGCTCGGTAGAGCCGCCATAGTTGATAGTGATGGTTTGTGAACATTTTTTCTCGCATGCAAGGTTCGTCAGTTTCATTTTTACAGTCACTTTCTCGCCTGTACCATTCTTGTAGCTATCTGTTTCGCTGAAGTCGAGCGTGTTGTTGGTTGAGTCGAATGTAACTCCATTTGGTAAAGGTTCTGCTTCTTCCCATTTTACATTTGGGAAATTTTCCTTATCCCATTTGAGTTGATAATGAGAGTCGCAGTTGCAGAGGTCGAGACTGGCAGTAGGATTCATCTCGCATTGATGGCCTGCTGTGATTGGCTTAGGAATGATGAAGGCATAGTTGGCGGTGACACCATTAGCAACTTCCACTCCCATTGTTCTGAATTTGATGCCTGAGAAATCAACAGGAGCCTTAATGGATACTTTCTTTTGATTACCAGCTATAGAAACAGACAGCACGGTTGTTTCTATAGCTTTTTTGTAAATCTCGTTGCCATTCTTGTCAAGAAGATAAATGACAGGGGTTACGCCTGCACCAATCAGAGCTCCATCGCTATACACAAAGCCCGCTTCTGTTCCTGCAGGGAATGTTTCTGTGCTCTTTCCATTATTAGCAATGACTTGTGCATAACCAGAAGAGCCAAGCTGCAAGAGTGCAGAAATTGCGATGCCATTTGAAAGATTATCATCTATAAGATCATCATTCAATGATTCAATCAAAGGATGAGTGCTTGATTTGGCTTTTAATGATATATTATTGTCGTATTGTTTGATTTTCGTTTTCGTCAACGAATATTCCGCATCACCCACGAAAGCATAATAAATCTTCAGACCTTTCACAACATCTACTTTGATGCCATTCTGCCCAACAAGTGCAATCTCATCATAATCTTGATCTGGTTGTTCTGCTGCAATAATATCTACGGCATTATTGCCTAAATCAATATTACCAACAGAAAGATTGAGTACAGTAAAACCAAGCTGTTCTACTGGAGAAGTCTTGAGAATTTTACCATCTCTATAGAAGCGAATATGGTAGTTATCTTTCAATACTTCGAGTTTCAATACATTACTTTCTCCCGAAATCTTGAAACCTGCCTTTGTGTCTTTGTCGATGTAGTGCTTCATGTCTTTTACGGCTACAATAGGTGAACCGGAAAGAAGCGTAGCGTTTGCTACACTTGGAATTGTGTAGTAGTTGTCCAGATTCTCGTCACATAAATAAGATAGATTTTTGGAACCTGAACCAACGGCAATACCATCAGACAGGCTGCTTACCATACAGTTATGGCCTACGAGTGCCATACGTGATTTCAACGGGGTGCGATTTGGTGTTTCACCCTCTTGTCCCTTGTCGTAGTAGGTATTTGCCTGACCTACTGCCTTCAAAGGAAGCAACATAAAGATAACGGCTACCAGCACGGCAGCTTTAAAAATTTTGATTTTCATAAGACAAATAAATGAGTTAATCTGAATATCTAAAATTATATTGGAATTACTTAGAAAGTATTTAAATTTTTACTTATAACAGAATAGAACGTTTAAAACGTTAAAATGGTCGTACTATCCCTGCCTCTGCCTTATGACAGAAGATAAAAAGGGATATTTATCTAATAAAACTAACCTCCAGAAAACGGAATTTTGATAGATTTAGGGAAAATTCAAATCTTGGTATTTAAGATTAGGGGACTTTAAATGTTGAAGAGCAAAATTACCCCCCCACAATTAGAAATCTCTATCAAGAGATGGTTACTATTTTTTCTCATCATTTTCATGATCTAATCTTTTTATTATAGTTGAATAATTTTACTTGTACTAATGTATTATTGATAGTTGAAACGGATATTATCCTATCTTCTTTTACTAAAGTATTGAGTTTTTTCCTCTTTATCTTATTTCCAGAAGATGTTTTTATCCTTGAATTATACAATATTTTTATACAACTCTTATGATAAGAGTTTACCTGTTGTAATTTCGGGTGCAAAATTACATTCTTTTTGAGAATAAATATGTTTCAAAATGGTTAAGGTTTGCAAATAGAATGATTTTTGTAGAACTTTTATGACTGAAAAAAGTGCTAATATATGGATTTGCAACTTCGTGATAGCAAATCGTGGAGTATTTGGAGATTCTCTTTCACAAGAAAGCGAGCTATGCATATCAATATTGAAAAGGTAATATTTTCTATTGAAAATACAACCTATTCTCTCTCTTTTTCAACAACATTAACGTTAGCCTCTCCTGAAATGATTATATAACGAAAAAAGCAGGAACCTCCTCCCAGAGATTCCTGCTTTATGGTTGTTATTGAAAAAGTATTGTTGTAAAGTCCTAAGATTAAGAGTAGCGGATAATCTGACCTGGAGTCAGCTTCTTATCCTTCTTGTAACCGTTGAGGCGGCAAATCTGATCTACTGTTACACCACGCTTCTCGGCGATGGAATTCAGAGTCTCACCATACTTAACCTTGTGGTAAAGCTTCTCGCCACCAGCGTTGGCATTGTATCTGCCCACTTCGCCACCATTAACCTGCTCACGGGTGTAACCACCATTACCAATCTTGCCACGAGCTGCATTGGCATCTGCTGACTCACGCTCGTAAGAGTCGCGACGGAAATCGTAGAAATCGCCAGTAACGTCCTGATTGCGGAAGTCGAACATCAACGCTGGGTTGAGGGCTACACCGCAAAGACGAGTCTCGAAGTGAAGGTGAGAACCGGTACTACGACCTGTATTACCTCCCAAACCAATCACATCGCCTGCTCTTACCTCCTCGTTCTCAGAAACGAGCTGCTTAGAGAGGTGACCGTAGATGGTCTCCAAACCATTATTGTGACGGATTACGATGTACTTACCATAACCACCACCTTCATATCTTACAATGCGAACTTTGCCTGAGAAGGCAGCGCGGATTGTGTCGCCAATATAAACCTTGATGTCCATACCTTTATGTTGGCGGCCAAAGCTTGCACGGTAACCGAAGTTACTTGTGACAACGCGACTTGGAGTTGGCATGCAGAAATGACGGAGGTCGATACGGAAGTGCTCAGGAAGCGCAGTCCGGCGGTGAGCATACTTGTTGGAGAAATCCTGATACAACTCTGCTGAAGGATTCTCTCTATCTTCCATCATTCGATAATGAGATACTGCTAATGTGTCTATCGACTTCATGCGATGGTCAACTGGTGCTTGACGGGCAAGCAAGTCTTGACCAAATGACGGCACGGTTGTTAACGCCAACAATGCCACTACGGAAATCTTCTTTATTTTCTTTTTTAAACTCATACTTTTTAATTAATATTCTTTTTTAGGTTCGTCACCATTGAAATGAAATCATAAATGAAATTCCACTACAAAACACCTAAGTAAAAACCCCTTATGTGCGTGACTTTGTTAAATAGACTTTGCAAATATATGAAAAATATTCCAGTCTGCCAAGGCCATTAACACGAATAAGGGGATATTTAACGCGAAAAGTTGATGTTTAACTTTTGTTAAGAAGAAGCGCTTTTTGATTTAAATCAATTTTGCAGTATTTCGTTTTTGCAAAATTATGCAGGTTTCGTACGAAAGTATTTGCATTTTCTATTGAAATTACTTTCGTTTCCTCATGAAGCCTGTTTCATTCCCTCATGAAGCCTGTTTCATTCCCTCATGAAGCCTTTATCGTTTTTTCACGATAAATTCTGTGCTTTTTCTTTCAGCATTCGTAGCAGGGTGACGGCTGGAGAGTGACCCATAAAGATGATTCGCTTGACTTCCGGACTTGTAAAGCGGAGGCATTTCTGATAGGCCTGATACAGTTCACCGAGATTGATGGTGAACTCCTTGCCGGAACTTTCCCGGATGCCTATCAACATCTTGGCTGTGAGGTGGATACGGATGTATCGGATGCCTGTAGCTGTCTCTATCTCCGAGATGCCTTCCAGAAGTTCTCTCATCTGTTCTGGCGTGAGGGGCGGTCTGTCTTCCGTCACCATGGAGCGCTTTCTTCCTCTACGGCGAGGGGCATCTGTGGACTCTGTGCCTTCTGATGTCTGTGTGTCCGTTTCCTGCTTTCCGATTTCTTCTGCATCAAAAATGAAGCCTTCTTCTATATTGTTTTTCTCCTTCATCTCTTGATTCCTTTTTATCTCTGATTTCTTTCTCAGTTATTCTCTTTTTAATCCCGGTCATGGTTTCCCTAACTGATTGCAGCCCAATTGATATGGGTTTTCTTCATTTCTTTCAGTCGGTTCCAGAGCAGGGTATTCTGAGGCAGGTTGCAATGTGGGTCGGCATCGATGATGGTCTGTGCTTCTGTGCGTGCCAACTGTACAATCTGTCCGTCTCTTGCAATATTGGCTATCTTCAGGTCGAAAGCCATTCCGCTCTGTTGGGTTCCTTCCAAATCGCCCGGTCCTCTGAACTTGAGATCGGCTTCGGCGATGCGGAATCCATCGTTCGTATCACACATGATATCAATGCGTTTGCGGGTTTCCTCCGACAACTTATAGTTGGTGACGAGGATGCAGTAACTCTGGTCGCAACCTCGTCCCACTCTGCCTCTGAGCTGGTGGAGTTGGGCAAGTCCGAAGCGCTGTGCATCGAGGATAACCATCACGGAGGCATTGGGCACATTCACACCCACTTCTATCACGGTGGTGGCTACCAATATCTGCGTCTCGCCCTTCACGAAATGCTCCATTTCTTCTTCCTTCTCTGCCGGTTTCATCTGTCCGTGTACCTTGCTGAGGCGGAACTCCGGGAAGGCTTCCTTCAGCGTTTCAAATCCTTCCTCTAAGTTCTTGAGGTCGCTCTTTTCGCTCTCCTTGATCAGCGGGAAGACGATATAAACCTGTCTGCCCATATTGATCTGACGGCGGATGCTCTGGTAGAGGCTGGTCAACTGGTTGTCAAACTTATGCAAAGTCTGGATGGGTTTTCTACCTGGCGGAAGTTCGTCTATCACACTCACGTCGAGATCGCCATAGATGGTCATAGCCAAGGTTCTCGGGATAGGCGTGGCGGTCATCACCAATACATGAGGCGGATTCTCGCTCTTTGCCCATAGGCGGGCACGCTGGGCAACTCCGAAGCGATGCTGCTCGTCGATGACTGCTACGCCGAGATGGGCGAACATCACGGGGTCTTCGAGGATGGCATGTGTGCCCACCAATATCTGGACATCTCCACGAATCAGAGCATCGAGCACTTCCTTGCGCTTCTTTCCCTTCACCATACCCGTGAGCAGTTCCACCCGGATGTCCATCCCCTTGAGAAATTCACGGATGGTCTGCAAGTGCTGTTCGGCAAGGATTTCGGTAGGAGCCATCAGACAGGCCTGATAACCGTTGTCGAGGGCGATGAGCATGGTCATCAGCGCCACGAGGGTTTTACCAGAACCCACGTCGCCCTGCAGCAACCGGTTCATCTGTCGGCCGCTGCACATATCGGCACGGATTTCATGCATCACCCGTTTCTGTGCGCCCGTGAGTTCGAAAGGAAGATGGTGGGCATAGAAATCATGGAAGATGTCGCCGATGCGGTTGAAGATGTAGCCACGGTATTTGCGCCGCTGGTCGCTCGCGTACCTTAATATATTAAGTTGCACATAGAAGAGTTCCTCAAACTTGAGTCGCACCTGTGCTTTCTGCATCTCCTGATGGGTATGCGGATAGTGGATGAAGCGGAAGGCTTCATCGCGGGAAATCAGATGCAGGCGGGAGGTGATGGAGTCGGGTAATGTCTCGGGCAATTGAGGAAGCAGTCCTACCAAGGTCTTGGTGAGCTTCTCAATGGTGCGGGAGGAGAATCCGTACTTCTTCATCTTTTCGGTGGTATTATAGAAAGGTTGCATTCCCATTTCTGAAATCTGCAGGTTGCTGGCATCATCCATGTCTGGATGGGCAAACTGATAGCGGCCGCCAAAGAGGGCTGGTTTGCCGAAGACGATGTATTCGGTACCTACATGATAGGTCTTGAGAATGTACTGGGAACTGCGGAACCAGACTAAATCGACCACGCCGAAGCCATCGGAGAAATGGGCAACAAGACGCTTGTTGCGTTTGCCAGTATCAAACTCCTCGTAACTTAGTATTCGGCCTTTGATCTGGACATAAGGCATGTCGGGGGTGAGTTCGCTGATGTGGAAAATCCTCGAACGATCTACATATTTATAAGGGTAGTATTCCAGCAAGTCACCATAGGAGCTGATACCGAGCTCCTTGCTCAGTATCTCTTTCTTTTTGGGTCCTACGCCGGGCAGGAACATGATGTCTTGGTCTAAAATACTACTCATATTTTTAAGTGAAGAGAGAAGAATTCTCTTGTTCTTATTCTGATAACAATGCTTCAGCAATCTTGATGTCGAATGGGGTGGTGATCTTGATGTTCTCTCGATTTCCATCCACCATCGCTACCTGACAGCCGAGACTTTCTACAACGGATGCATCGTCGGTAAACTGTTCCTTGTAACCCTGGTTGAAGGCCTGTTTTGCCAAACTGATGTCAAAGGTCTGTGGAGTCTGCACGATGCGATAATCATCACGGAGCACATTCTTGCCACCGCCACGCTTGTCAATATATCTCAGGGTTTCAGTCACCGCATAGACAGGGATGGCTGCATATTCCTCGCGTGCCGTCTCGTAGCATTCGCTGATGACATCGGTAGAGACGAATGGGCGCACACCATCATGGATTCCTACCACACCGTCCTCTCCATCGGGGATGAGTGCAAGTCCGTTTTTCGAAGACTGGAAGCGGGTGTCGCCACCATTGGCAATCTGATGTTTGATATCGAAATGATGCTCCTCGCAAAGCTGGTGCCAGTATTCCTGCTGACTTTCCGGCAATACCAAGATGATATTCAGATGCTCATCGTATTCATGAAAGCGCTCGATGGTGCGCATCAGGATAGGCTTGCCTGCTACTGGCAAGAACTGCTTGGGAATCTCACTTCCCATGCGGAGACCTTTGCCCCCGGCTACTATAATTACGTAATCCATATTTTTCTTTTTACTTGCTCTTCATGAGATGATCATACATCATTCCGTCCTGCAGGGCAGCCACGGTTTCCTTGCTCACGAAATAACTCAATATCTGGTAGGCATAAGGAAGGGTGGCTGCAGGACCTTCACCTGTAATCACATTGCCGTCTTCCTGGAAGAGGGTGCCAGTATATTCTGTGCTGGCATTGAAATACTGTTCGAAACCAGGATAGCAGGTAGCTTTCTTGCCGTCGAGGATACCTGTGCTGGCCAATACCATAGGCGCTGCGCAGATGGCACCTACACGTTTGCCTGCCTTGTGCTGGGCGATGAGTGCCTGGCGTACTCCCTCATGCTCATTGAGGTTGGTGCTGCCCGGCATTCCACCAGGAATCATCAGCATATCGGCATCTTCAAAACTCTCAACATCCTCGAAACGGAGGTCGGCCTTGATGGTAACTCCGTGGGAAGTTTCCACAAATTCACTACCGGTAACGCTGACCGTCTTGATATCTACGCCCCCTCTGCGGAGGATGTCAACAGGAGCCAAACCTTCGATTTCCTCGAAGCCATTGGCAAGAAATTCATATACCTTTGCCATAATTTTATCTTTTTTGTTGAATAATTCGATTTATATTATTACCTTTGCAAAAGTAACAATAATAATTGAAATGACAAAACAAATGGCAGAACAACATTTGAAATTTGCAATATTTGGCAATGAATACCAGGCTAAGAAGTCGGTTTCCATCGAAACTATCCTGGCTTTTCTGGAAAAGAAGAAGGCTGAGATCTATGTGGAGAATGCTTATTACGACTTTCTCGTACGCGACCTCCATCTGGATGTGAAGGTGGCGGGTGTCTTCGAGGATTACAACTTCGATGTGGATTACGTCATCTCCATGGGCGGCGACGGAACCTTCCTCAAGGCTGCCAGTAAGGTGGGGGCGAAGGGAACTCCTATCATCGGTATCAACATGGGCCGATTGGGATTCCTGGCTGATGTGTTGCCAAGCGAAATAGAGACTGCACTGGACAGCCTCTATGCTGGGGAATGCCAGATAGAGGAACATGCAGTTATCCAGGTAGAGGCGAGGGGCGGCGTATTGGCTGGCAATCCTTTTGCCCTCAATGATATTGCCGTTTTAAAGCGTGATGATGCTTCCATGATTTCCATCCGTACTCATGTGGATGGGGAATTCTTGGTTACCTATCAGGCGGATGGTCTGATTGTTACCACGCCTACGGGTTCTACTGCCTATAATCTCTCCAATGGCGGACCTATCATCATCCCGCAGAGTGGAAGTCTCTGTCTCACTCCTGTTGCTCCGCACAGTCTCAATATCCGTCCTATCGTAATCAATGATACGGCTGAAATCCAACTGGACATCGAGAGTCGCAGTCATAATTATCTCGTGGCTATCGATGGTAGAAGTGAGCGAATGACGGAGGAAACCAGTCTCGTCATCCGCAAGGCTGCGCATTCTATCAAAATCGTGAAGCAGCGCAACCAGCGTTATTTCTCTACGCTGAGAGAGAAACTGATGTGGGGCGCTGACCAGAGGGAAAGATGAATTTAAGTGAAGAGTGAAGAGGGAAGAGTGAAGAATTCAAATGCTTAGATGGATGAAGATATTCAAGGTTCCAAAGTTTAAGTATGATGTCAAGACCTTGCTGATTTGGCTTTGGCAGGCATGGCGGGGCAACCAGTTGCAGGCTGCCCTCAATGCTTCCGTGGGTTTGCTCTCGGTGGGAGTGAGCCTGGCGCAGGTATGGGCGGTTAAGCGTGCCATAGATGTTGCTTCTCATGTGGTGGAAGGCGATATCTATTGGGCTGTTGCTCTCATGGGCTTCCTGATTCTTGCCGACTTCGCCCTGAATGTTTCTTCCGTCTGGATTCGTAATCTCTTGGGCATCAAGGCGCAAAACCGTATGCAGCAGCGCATGCTCGATCGTATCCTCCGTTCTGAATGGCACGGTAGGGAAAAAATGCATTCGGGAGATGTGCTCAACCGACTGGAGACGGACGTGAGCAATGTGGTGAATTTCCTGACGGAGACTATCCCGAATACGCTGAGTGTATTAGCGATGTTTCTCGGTGCCTTCTTCTATCTTTTCTCGATGGACAAGGTGCTCTCTATCGTTATCGTCATCATGATTCCGATTTTCTTGGCTTTCTCCAAAATCTATGTGGGAAAGATGCGCCAACTGACCCGCCAGGTGCGTGATTCAGACAGTAAGGTGCAGAGTGTGCTGCAGGAAACCATCCAGCATCGTATGCTCATCAAGACCTTGGAGAAGGATGATGCGATGGTGGATAAACTTGAGAATACACAGAAGGAATTGCGTGGACACGTGGTGAAGCGTACGATGTTTAGCGTGTTCAGTAATCTGATAGTCAACTTCGGTTTTGCCTTAGGTTATCTCGTGGCTTTCCTTTGGGCGGCCATTCGTATGAGTGCCGGCAGTCTGAGCTTCGGAGGCATGACGGCTTTCCTGCAGTTGGTCAATAAGATACAGGTCCCGGCAAGAAACCTTACCAAGTTGGTTCCTGCCTTCGTGAGTGTCTTTACGGCAGCAGAACGACTGATGGAACTGGAGGAAAATCCGCTGGAGGAACAGGGAGAGCCAATCCTGATTCCTTCGCCTTGCGGCATCCGATTGCAGGATGTCTGCTACAGTTATAAGTTGGCTGAGGCTTCTCCAGAGGAAAAAATCTTGTATCAGAACCAGCCATTGGACAAGACGAATATCATCAATCATCTGAGTTTTGATTTCCGTCCGGGCAGCTGTACGGCTATTTTGGGAGAAACGGGTGCAGGAAAAACTACGCTTATCCGTCTGCTTTTGGCCTTGCTTCGTCCTCAGCATGGAAAAGTTGAGATTTATCATTCGTCGAAAAAGCAGGGGGAACTGTCGCCTCGCCACCGTTGCAACTTCGTATATGTTCCTCAGGGCAATACCCTGATGAGTGGAACCATCCGTGATAATCTGAGATTAGGCAAGTTGAATGCAACTGATGAGGAGATGCAGGCAGCCTTGCATACGAGTTGTGCCGACTTTGTGATGGAATTGCCACAAGGTCTCGATACGGTTTGCAGCGAGCAGGGAGGAGGTTTGAGTGAAGGACAGGCACAGCGTATTGCCATCGCCCGAAGTCTGTTGCGCAATCGCAGCATCATGCTTTTTGATGAGGCTACGAGTGCATTGGATCCAGAAACCGAGCGTCAACTCCTTCAGAATATCTTGGCTTCGCATGATAAGACCGTTATCTTCATCACGCATCGCCCTGCCGTAGTAGATTATTGTGATCAGGTATTGAAAATAGAGCGCACCCCGAGATAGAATGTATTTGAAGCAGTCAGTTTTCGTGTAATTATTATTAAAAATCTCGAAAACATTTGGCTATCTCGTTTTTTATTGCGTAATTTGCGTTGCGTAAAAAGCGCAATGGTTATTTGTGTAATGAATAATGATGAGATATGGCAACATTGAACAATCCTTTTGTTGTGTATGGTTATAAAGGAGCAGAGTATTTTTGCGACCGCCAGAAAGAAACCGAGAAGATGATTTCTACGCTGCATAATGAGCGTAACATCACGCTTGTCGCCCCTCGTCGTATGGGTAAGACGGGCTTGATACATCATGTTTTCCATCAGATGGAGGAGCAATATGAAGGGGTGAAATGTTTCTACCTCGATATTTTTGCCACCAAAAACCTGGAGCAAATGGTGCAAATCATGGCTTCTGAAATCATCGGAAAACTTGATACGGTTTCTCAATCGGCCCTTCGTAAAGTTCAGGAGTTCTTCAGTAGTTGGCGACCTACTTTGACGATAGATGAACTGACAGGAATTCCTACTTTTTCTTTAGATTTAAAGCCGAGTGAGGGTAAGGAGAGTTTGAAGCGAATATTTGAGTATTTGAAGCAGTCAGGTAAGCGCTGCTACATCGCCATAGATGAGTTTCAGCAGATATTAAACTATCCTGAGGATGGGGTAGAGGCAATGATTCGTTCTTATATCCAGTTTTTGCCGAATGTATATTTCGTATTTTCTGGCAGTCAGCAGCACATGATGCAGGAGATGTTTCTGTCTGCCAACCGTCCTTTCTTCCAGAGTTCTTTGGTGTTGTCTTTGCCTTGTATCGAAGAGCAGGTGTATTTGGAATTTGCCAATCGCCTTCTGTCTTCTCAGCACAGGTCAATAGATGAATCCACCTTTTCTTATATCTATCAGCAGTCGGATTGTGTAACGTGGTATGTGCAGGCAATATTGCATGGCATTTATGAGCATGGTTCTTCTGAGATTACGAAGTCATTGGTAGATGAGGTGGTTCAGGAGTTGATAGATGAACAGGCGATGGCTTATCAGAACTATTGTGCCTGGCTTACGGAGAATCAGCAGTTGCTTCTATTGGCAATAGCTCGAGAGGGACTGGTGAGTTCGCCTTTGAGCCAGCAGTTTATCAGATCCCATCAGCTTCCTGCTACGAGCAGCGTGAAAACTGCGTTGAAGGCATTGGTGGATAAGCAGTTGGTAAGCAAGACTCCTAATGGTTATTTAGTAAGCGACCGCTTCTTTGCGAAGTGGATTTGTATTCAGTATGCATGAGAAGTTCCTGCTATGCCCTTCAAGCGGTCCCTCGGGGATCACGTGATGGGGAACCGATGAACATGAGATGAGCAACCGTTGCTTACGAGGCGGGCAATAAGTGCCCAAACTGAGGGTCGTAATTTGGGCAATGCAACCTTGCTTAATGCGTTTCTTGACTTTATAAAATAGCAAAAGAGGTATTGCCCGAAAACGCTTTTTGGGAATACCTCTTTTAAACCTAAAACAAAACCAACTAACTAATAAAAATTGTATGCCTAAACTAAATGCTATTTATTGTATTCTGCTGTAACATCCTTCACTTTATAGTTCTTTCCTTCCTTGGATGCTTCGATTTCAAAGTAAGCCGTACTGGTGAGACCTTTTATATCTACAGTCTGTGGCTTATCTGTACCATTATTGAATATGACATTCACCAATTCGGCTGCATTATCAATGCTGACTTCCTTGTAGTACCATGTCTTTCCACCAATGGCCTTTGTTTCTGTCATCTTTTCACCAGGCCACTCAACAGATTCTTTTTTCTTCCATGTATAGCAGTATAATGGATTCCATTTCACAGCATCGGCATTCACATAAACCATAAATTTATATGCCTTGAACTTCTCAA
>OGJX01000824.1_pt1 | contig 24733 bp, 16 predicted proteins | sample 1572381 | NCBI WGS metagenome assembly OGJX01 (sample SAMEA2582085, study PRJEB24529) | metagenome | biome: Human gut stool | place: China | collected 2011
TGAACGTGGAGTACGAGGAAAAGCTCTACGCCGCAGGCCGCATCCCCGGCAGCTTTATGCGCCGTGAGGGCCGCCCCGGTGAGCGCGCCATCCTGACCAGCCGCGTGGTGGACCGCCCCATGCGCCCGCTGTTCCCCAAGGAGATGCGCAACGACGTGTGCATCACCATGACCGTCATGAGCCTTGACCCGGATTGCAGCCCCGAGATCGCCGGTATGATCGGTGCTTCTCTGGTGACTGCCGTGTCCGATATCCCGTGGAACGGCCCCATCGGCGGCGTGCAGGTGGGCTTGGTTGACGGCGAGATCGTGCTGAACCCCACGCAGGAGCAGCGCAAGGTGAGCGACCTTGCCCTGACCGTTGCCGCTACCATGGACAAGATCGTGATGATCGAGGCCGGCGCCAACGAGGTGGACGAGGACACCATGCTGACCGCCATCAAGACCGCACACGTTGAGATCAAGAAGATCATCGAGTTCATCAACAAGATCGTGGCCGAGCGCGGCAAGCCGAAGATCGACTTCCAGGTGGTGGGTCTGGACATGGATGTGTTCCACGCCATCCAGAATAAGTACTTGGACGATTTCAAGGCCGCTATGGACACCGACGACAAGAACGTGCGTGACGCAGCCCTGCTGCCCATCATGGACAAGATCGCCGAGGAATACCCCGACCTGTCCGCCGCCGATCTGGATCTGGTAAGCTACAAGATGCAGAAGTTCGTGGTGCGCCGCTGGCTGCTGGATGAAGGCAAGCGCGTGGACGGCCGCGGCATCAACGAGATCCGCCCGCTGGCAGCCGAGGTGGGCATTCTGCCCCGCGTGCACGGCTCCGGTATGTTCACCCGTGGTCAGACGCAGGTGCTTACCACCTGCACGCTGGGCGGCACCAAGGACAACCAGCTGATGGACGACCTGACCGACGAACAGACCAAGCGCTATATCCACCACTATAACTTCCCGCCGTACTCTGTGGGCGAGGCACGCGCACCGCGCAGCCCCGGCCGCCGCGAGATCGGCCACGGCGCACTGGCCGAGCGTGCTTTGGTGCCGGTGCTGCCCTCCTTGGAGGAGTTCCCCTACACCATCCGCTGCGTGTCCGAGGTGCTCAGCTCTAACGGCTCCACCTCTCAGGCTTCCATCTGCGGCTCTACGCTGGCACTGATGGACGCAGGCGTGCCCATCAAGGCACCTGTTGCCGGTATCTCCTGCGGCCTGATCACCGAGGGCGAGCGCTGGATGACCATGCTGGACATTCAGGGCGTGGAGGACTTCCACGGCGATATGGACTTTAAGGTCGGCGGTACCCGCAAGGGCATTACCGCCATCCAGATGGATATCAAGATCGACGGCCTGACCTACGACATTATTGCCGAGGCCTTTGAAAAGTGCCGCAAGGGCCGCCTGTATATTCTGGACGAGATCATCAAGCCTGTGATCGCCGAGCCGCGTCAGGAGCTGAGCCGCTGGGCACCCAAGATGTTCAGCATGATGATCCCCACCGACAAGATCAAGGACGTGATCGGTAAGGGCGGCAAGGTCATTCAGGACATCTGCGCCACCTGCAACTGCAAGATCGATGTGCAGGAGGACGGCCATGTGTTCGTCTCCGCCGTGGATCAGGAGGACGCAAAGCGCGCCATCTTTACCATCAAGACCATTGTGGAGGACCCCGAGATCGGTGCCATCTACAAGGGCAAGGTGACCCGCCTGATGAACTTTGGTGCCTTTGTGGAGATCGCCCCGGGCAAGGAAGGCCTTGTGCACATCTCCAAGCTGGACACCAAGCGCGTGGAGCGGGTAGAGGACGTGGTCGCCGTGGGCGATGCCATCGTGGTCAAGGTAACCGACATCGACCAGCAGGGCCGCATCAACCTGAGCCGCCGCGACGCTATTCTGGCACTGGAAGCCAAAAAGGCCGCCCAGCAGCAGTAAAAACCTAATACAGACTGCATAAAATGAGAGCCGCTGTACGTTTTGTACAGCGGCTCTTTTGCGTGGGGAACCCTCTCAGGCTTACTGTGTTCACCAGCACCTCCGAAAGGGGAAGCTTTTTGCACGCCTGCAAGCTTAGCGCGAAAGCCGGAAGGGGTGTTCCACCGCAGCGCCGCGCTTCCGTAGGAAGCAGGCGCTGCAAATGCAGTTCCCGGCTACGACCCCTCCTGTGAAAAAAGCGTCTGTCGCGCTCCGCAGAGTGCGATAGACGCGAAAATTTAAAATAATCTTTCCGCTGAACATGGCCAGAGCGCAGCGGAGGCCATTCAAAATTGTGCCGCGCCCGGCAGGGGAGAGAGCACAAAAAGCTCCCCCTTCGGGGGAGCTGGCATCGAGCAAAGCGAGATGCCTGAGAGGGTTCGCGCCAAAACCCCACCCGTGAAAAGGCAATTCTGGAAAATCCGCAGATTTTCCAGAATTGCAAATTTAAAAATATATTTTCCGCTGATTATGCGCAGAGCAACGCGGAGCGCATTCAAAATCGTGCTGTGCCCGGCAGGGGAGAGAACACAAAAAATGCTCCCCCTTGCGGGGGAGCAAATTCGGCAACGCAACGCCAAACTATGCCGAATGGAAAGGAGACGGGGTCAGTTTTCCTTTTTGCCCTGACGGTTCAGCACCCAGCCGACGGCAAACAGCAGCACACCGCTGCAAGCCAGTACCGGCACAGGCCAGTTCAGCTGGCCGGTCTGGGGCAGAACGGGCTTATCGGGGTTGGAAGGGGAGACCGGGTTATCCGGGTTCCCGGGGCTTACGGGATTGTCCGGGTTGCCGGGACTTACCGGGCTATCGGGGCTGTCCGGGCTTACCGGCGTGTCGGGCGTATCCGGCTGCTCAGGGGTATCAGGTGTATCCGGGGTATCCGGCGGCGTGTCAGGCACATCCGGGGTGTCGGGGATGTCCGGCGTTTCCGGAATGGTGGCACCTACCTTGGGGGTGGCGTCCACATCGTAGATCCAGTTGTCGCCATCGGGCATGGGGATGGACACAAGGAAGGGCTTGATGGCCTCGTAGCCGTGGGATGCCTCGGTCTGCACGACCAAGTACAGACCCTGCGGCAGCTTGGTAATGTCGGCGTAACCCTCTTCGTTCACGTCCTGCTGGGCGGCAATGGCGGGCACTGCGGGCAGATACTTTACCAGCTGGTCAGCCAGTGTGCTGTCGGAAAGGTCGCCCAGCACCACACCGCAGCCCGCAAAATCGCCGGTATAGTCAAAGTACAGGTTGCCGTTGGTGCGCTTGACCGAGGCCACCTGATACAGGGTCAGCTCGCCGCCGCGCAGGGGCACATCGTTGTGGGTGTCGTACAGACGGACGTGGAGCGAGCCCAGACGCCCCAGCACAATGTTGGCACTGGTGGCAAAGGCCGGCAGGGCGCAGCATACCACAAGGCACATAGCCAGCAGCACAGCCGCCAGACGATGACGCAGATCAATGCTTTTCATGTTCTTCACCTCTCGTTTTCTTGGGTTTGCGTGTGGAAAGCAGCATACCGATCAGCAAGATCAGCAGCATGGGCAGCGCCATAATGGGCGCAACGATGATAGGTTCAATTTTAAGCGCTTCGGCGGTAACGCGGAGGTGCTTGTACTGATCCGGGGTCTCCACGCGGCGGCCGCGCACCAGCAGGCGATGGGTGTTGATGCCGTAGGGTGTGCAGGTCATCAGGGTGACGTAGTCCTTGCCTTCGGCGATCTTCAACTCGTCGGTCTCGGTGGGCAGCACGATGGAAATTTTGTCCACCTCGTAGGTGAGCACCCGGTCCAGCACGGTGATGGTAAAGGTATCGCCCACTTCCAGCTGGTCGAGGTTGGTAAACAGCTTTGCGCTGGGCAGGCCGCGGTGCGCCGAGATGACCGCGTGGGTGGACGCGCCGCCCACCGGCAGGCTGGTGCCCTCTAAGTGGCCTGCGGCGATCTGCAGCACGCTGTCGCCGGTGCCGTGGTAGATGGGCAGCTCCACGCCGATTTTGGAGATGGTGATGTAACCCATAATGCCCGTGCCGGTAATATCCAGCGTTTCGTTGTAGCCGGAAAGCTGATCCGGGCGGTAAAGGGCGTTTTCGTTGGCGGCCACCTGTGCGTTAAAGGCATCGGCGGCGTCAAAGTAGGCGCTGTAATCCGCATCGGTCATGTTGTCCACGTCCTGCGCGTAGCTTGCCACCGCGCGGGACTGGTTGCGCTGGTTGACGTAATCGCTGATGGTGGGGTATAACATCACGGATAGACCCACGAAAAAGACGAGGATCAGTATAATGGTGCTTTTGTTCTTTTTCATGGGCTACTCCCTAACGTTATAGTTTCAGGATCAGAGCAGGGGGCTTTGCAGCCCCGCTCTGTGCAGGGGAAAAGGAGAAGTTAGCGGTTCTCCATGCGCTTTTTGGTAATGAGCAGGATAGCTGCTGCAACCATCAGGCCGCCGCCAACAACGTAGAAGATGGTGGTGCCGATGCCGCCGGTGCCGGGCAGGGTAGTGCCGCGGTTGTTCTCAATGGTAGTGGACAGAGAGCCTTTATCCTTGTCGGAACTGAATTGAATAGCACCGGTTTCTGGATTGCCAGACAAGCCAGTCAGCTTAGGATCAGCAGCGAGGACATCATGGTCAGCAGTAACAGTAAAAATCTGATCATCAATAGTGTTATAGCCAGCAGGGGTAATAACTTCTTTGATCTTATAGGTACCATCATCCAGACCGACCCATTCAAACGTGGTCTTATCTTTATCTACAATGGTATATTCACCAGTAGCAGATTCAGTAGCGTTGTTCAGTGCGACCAGATTCCATTTATTAGTATTGTCCTTCTTATACAGTGCAAAGGCGGCACCCTTCAGTGCTTCATCAGTAGCACCATCGATTTTGTTTGCAATGACCTTAAAGGTGAAAACAGTGACCTTATCATTGGGAGTGGTGGTAGTGCTGTTGGTGTCATGAGGGTTGTTAGAGTATTCCAGATATGCTTCGTTGGGGTTGCCCTTGGAGCCAATCACAGCGTTCTTGTTCAGCTTGGACTTGTACTCAACAACGACCTCAGCACCAGCGGCAGCGCTAGAGATTTGTTTCAGATCATCAATCACAACATGGAAGGTGCAGTCATCGGTCAGGCCGGTGGTGATAACTTCATACTGGTCAGCGGTCAGCTCAGTGTTGCCAACCTTAACCGTTACAGTGTCCTTCAAAAAGTCCAGACCAGCAGACTGTACATCGTGGAACACGAACTTGTAGGTCTTGTAGTCAGCAAAGTTGCTTGCAATCTTAGCGGTCAGCTGGAAAGGAACCTCATCGTCGATATCATGGTCAGCGCTGTCCTGCCAGTTGGAGGTAGTGCTGTCAGTGGTGTCGTTGATATCCTTAACTTTCTTTTCCAGAGAGGGCTTATCACCCTTCGGGGAAACATCAACATCCTTAACGACTTTCAGAATAAAGCTGGTGTAGGTTTCGTGTTTGCCTACGGAACCGGCCTTGTTCTTAACCAGATAATAACCGGCAGTCAGACCGGTGATTTTGCCATCAGCGTAAGTGCCGGAAGTTGCACCAAGATAATTATTGGTGTTCAATGCTTCGGCAAAAGTCTTTGCATCGGTCTCATTGATGAGGGTGGCAGCTTTGTCTTTAGCCTTGCCGAGAGCAGTTTTACCGGCATCGTTGACACCAGTACCCCATTCAATGTTGGACAGAACATTGCCCTCAAGATCACCGGAGAAGATCTGGTAGGCTTCATAAGTGCCAACGGGATTGTTGATGGTAATAGTGTAAGTAGTGCCAGCGGGAGCACTACCATCTGCAAACGCCGGGATGGCCATGGCGCACACCATGGCAACTGCCAGCAGCGCAGCCATGAGTTTCTTCATTGCTTTCTTCATGGAGAAAAGCTCCTTTCTTTTCTCTGCCCCTTGCCGCCCCCTGCATTTTGCACAGGGGGGGGAGGGGTGTGGTTTTTGTTCGGACTATCGCGTAAACTTTGCGCTGGGCGGGCGGGGGTTAAGCTCCGGGCGTCCGGCAGGGAAGTGCAGTTTAATCATCTGCCCTCCCTTCATGTCTGCGCTTGCGGTGGATAAAACTATATGCCAGCGCAGACAGCATCATTGTGCCGCCCACGGCTGTATACGGGAGTGTACCGGTGCCACCGGTAGAGGGGAGCTCGTAGCCAACGATCTCCTTGTTGGTCAGCGTAAGCAGACCGCCGTTTTCCACACCGGTCTTGTTGCTTTCGCTGTAGGTCACGTCGTACTTGCCGCCGGTAGAAGCTTCCTCGATGTAGTAGAGGTAGCCAGGTTCTACTTTCTTGTAAACGTAAGTCCACTTGTTATCTTTGTTTAGGGTGATAGTTTCGTTGAAGGTGGAATCAGGAGTTTCTTTGCTGCCGCCGGTTTTACTATAACGACGCAAATGCACCGTGACCTCATTCTCCGGCGCTTTGTCACCGGAGATCGTGAGGCCGTCCTTATCCTGCCAGAACTTCTGGATGGTCAGCCAGGTACGTGTATTCTTCACGCTGTAGTTCTTTTGCTGACCGCCGGTTACGATCACAACCTTACTTTGATCCAAACCTTCACCTTCGGGTTTTGGAGTTGCCTCCCAAGCAGCGTCGGCGGTTTCGTTGCTATCCATGTTTGCAAAGATGACATACACAGTGGATTCGGCCTCTGTACCCTTTTGGTAGCCTGCAGGCGGCTCGGTTTCGACAAGCCTGTAGAGCGTATCAGGCTCGATCGTGAAGTGCCCGCCGGTGCTACCGTCTTTCACGTTATCACCAAGGTAAAGGGTGATCTCGCCGTTTTTATCGGTGATATGCTCAGACTGACCATCCTGACCATCATGATCGACGAAAGCTGTCCCATTATAGTAAGAGAGTGTGAACTTTGCACCCTGCAAGCGTGTGGACGAGTTCAGACTATCGACCTTATACAGTGTGAACTGACTGCGAGAAACCGAACCACTGGCTTCAAGTCTGGTAACTTGCGTGTTGCTGCTTGCGTGGTGATTACCTGTAAGCTCTGCCTTATTCGAAAGGGTCACGTTATCGTTGGAATCCACCACATAATCGTACTTTAATACATAACCGTGAGAATCGTCCAGCGTGAACGTCATGGTATGGGTGTCATAACCAGTGCTGCTGTCTGTGGTACGCTTATAGACCATGCCATAGCTTGTAGTCTCCAGCGGCTGGCTAACACCCTCTTTATAGGGATAATCGTACAGCTTTACGCTGTCCATATCCAGATGCGCCGTAACATTCTTATCTTGCACAGCCAGCGTATCGGTCAGGGTCACTGTGTCGCCGTCTTTCAACAGGTCGGTGTAAGCGGGGTTGATATCCAGACTGTAATGCACAACATGCTGACCGGTTTTGTTGCCGTTTTTATCTTCAAGTGCTTCATACGTTGCACTCTTGGTCAGGTATTCAAGATCACGTTTTAAGGTAATGGTAGCCTTAGCTTCATTGTCACCCCACTCTGCCGTATTGGTGTAGGTTCCGGTTACGGTTTTCGGGCTCTCCCACTTAGAGTCCGTAACAGTTGCCGCGTAGCGGACAAGGAGGTGCGTCAATCTGCTGCCTTCAGGCTTACTAAGCTCATATTTGACTCGCGAGTCGTCGAGGTTTTTGAACTTAAAAGTAACGTTCTGACCAGTGCAGGTGACTTCAAAATTTTTCGAATCACCGAACGTGAAATTGCCATGTCCATTCTGCTGGCACCAATTACTCCAGCCAAAGAAGCCCTTGGCACTGCCTTCCTCAAAAGTAAGTCCGTTGGGGAGAGTATCGGTTACCGTAACGGTGTAGTTTCCGTACTTGTCCGGGGAAAACTCCTTCAAGCTGGAGACATCCAGAACAAGCTCGTAGTATACTTCCATGTCGGACTTATAGTCCCCGGTTGCAGTAGGCTGGTAGTTCGAACTGCGACTACCGTAGTAAGGATGAGTATCGCTGTTGTTTGTGGATACACCCTTAGTAAGACCGGTTTTATCTGTGTTCTTTTTATAATAATACCAGGTGTCATTATTATAGATATAGAATTCTGCACCTGCCGGAACAGCCGTGGTGTCTACGTGCGTAGAATAGCCGGCAACGTTCATGCTCTTGACAGGGGAAGCACCGCTGTACGAACCGTTGTTCTTCAGGCGGATGATAAAGGTGTGCACCTTGTCGGTGCCATTCGTAGCAGAAATTTTGTTGTAGCTGGCAGCTTGGTTCGCGTCACTGAAAGATTCGGCATAGTAATCGATTTCAACAGTAATACCGGCATCTGCAGCAGTAAGCTGCTGCTTATCCACTGTGGTAAATGTCAGGCTGTTGCGGATCTCCGAATCCAGCTCCGAAGCAATACCATAGTGCTCGCCATACGTAGGTTTTTTGATCTGGTCAACAAAGGTATACTCAGTCCAGGTATTGGGCACAGCGGAAGAAAGCTTCCATCCCGCAGTGTACTGATTTTCACCGGTAGCGGTCAGGCTGCCATTGGTGGATTTGTTAAAGTTCCAGCTGCGGTCGTACGAAGATACGTCCTTTCCGGTAGTGTAGTCCTTACCACCTATTGTGATGGTGGAGTCATTATGCACCGTTACCTGCTTGCCATCAGTGCTGGCTGGCACGGACGTTACATAGGTGAATTTATACTCCATGCCGTAGGCATCCTGATTAAAGGTGTACTCAAAACCATCTCCATTAGTGTTAGCAGGAATTGCATTTTCAATGGTCGAAGTGGTCAAGCTGCCATCTTTGTCGCGGACTTGTTCCAGCTTGATATTGCCTTGGATCTTGGCACCATCAGTAGTAATTTTATCTACGACCTTAGAACCCTTCAGGTTCTGTTTGTAATGATTCTTAACGAGCACAGTCCATGTTATGGTGTTGGTGTCGGGATCGTAAGAACCGTTTTTCCAGATACGGTCTTCAAACTTAGTCGTCCACCACTTCCAATCATTTTCGTTGTTGGAACGCGCTTTATTTTTGAACTCAACGTAACCGGCACCTGTAGCAGTGTTTTTGGTTATCTTAACACGATAGGTCAGCTTATATTTCTCGCCGGCCTTCAATGCTGCCAAATCAGTAATATGGAAGGTGGGGTTGCCATCGGTGGGGTTTGTAAAGGTGTTCGTGTAACTGGTAACAGGGGTCACTATGCCGTCTTTATCGATCTTGACCAGCGTAAATTGATCCTTTACATATTCACCGGCAATTGTGGTGCCATTTTGAAGTTCGTCCAGAATTTCAATGGGCTGAGACCAGCCATCCTTAGAGGAAACGATGACGGTGTAATCAATATAGGTAGTGCCGTCACTTTCCACAACGGGAGTAGCGCCTTCCTTTTTAATGGCAAGATCACGCGGCAGCTTGACGAGAAGATCCAGCCCGGTCGGGAAGTGGATCTCAGTGCTTTCAGCATCGCCAACAGTGGAAACTTCGGCTTCAAAATCGAATTGCCCGGTAAAAGGCTTAGTGATGTCAAAACTATCGTTGAAAGTAAGACGGACAGTACCATCTGTCTCAACTACACCGGTACCAACTTGCTTATTGTTATCGCTTTTATCGATCAGCTTGAAATCTTTCTTTTCAGACAATTGAATGCCCTCAGGAAGGTGATAGGTCAGGGTTTTAGGAGTAAGATTCTCAAGGCCTTTTTCAGGAATTTTGAAAGTGTAGTTCAGAGTAAGCTTATCTCCGTCCTTCAGTGTAATAGAATCTCCCTGCGTGAGGATATTTGAACCCTGTTTTACAGTGATACCGGTAATACCGCCCTTATTCGTATCCTTGGGCGTTTCATCAAAGTAATCAATGTATGGCGATGTCTTAGACGTGCTTACGGTCATGGGCTCACCCGCCAGCGTAAGCATATCGGGTGCTTGCAGTGCGCCGTCAACAGCAGAGGAAAGCATCTCGTCTGCGTACTGGGCATAGGCAACACTCACCACGCCCAGAACCTCGGCGGTGGAAAGGGTGACCTCAGCCACCTTGCCGTCCACATCGCCGGAGATAACGGTCAGCGTGTTCTCGTCTGCTTCGCTCACGATGCCCACGGTTTCCACGGGTTCAGCATCGGTCACGGTAGTGGTCTGCGGCTCGGCAGCAGGGGAGACTACGCTGGGTACAGCGGTGTCGGTGGTATCGGGAGTGGTCACACTGTCGGTGGTGGGAGCGTCCTCGGCGGCAGGGGCGGTATCCAGCGCAGCAGTGCCGGATTCCTCAGGCTCTGCGCCGTTCTCGCCCTCGGCGTCCATGCTGAACAGGTCGTCCAGACCGTCCGATGCACCGTCGGCGCTGCTGTCCACAGCCACGGTGCGGGTGACGTACTTATTATAAATAATGATGTCGCCCACATCGGCAGAACTGCCGTCCTCGCCGTCCAGCAGCCATTCCATGTCGCTCATGGAGCTGCGCAGGGCAAGCACGCTGGCCTCCTGCGGGATGGCGCTCTGGGGGATACCAGCGTACTTCAGGCAGTAAGAGAGGAACATCACGTCCCACTCGCCGTAGGGGTTGCCGTAGGACTGACCGTAGCGGGAGTAGTAGCGAAGGGTCACGCCGTCCGCGGGGTCGATCTCAAAGTTTTTCTCGCTCTGCTCGTAGCCCAGCTGGGTTTTTGCCACGCTGACCAGATCCTCGGCCCAGTTACCGGAGATCACGGCCTCGGCGTTGGCGGCCTGCCACTCCTCGGGGGTCTCAAGGTCGGCGGAGGTGTCGCTCAGGCAGGCTACGGTGTGCTGATGCTCCGGCAGGGGGCAGGTGAGCACTTCCTCGTAGCAGGCGTCGGTGTGGTGGTGGTAGATGGGCTCCACGGTGTCCACCATCGGTGCCAGCGCCACGGGCTCGGCCACAGCCATCGCTGCCAGCTCGGCGCTCTGGGTGGGCTCCACTACCTGCTCCACAAGCTCGCCGTCCTGCAGGCCGCAGGTCAGCTCGTACTCGGTGGTATAGCAGCTTTCGTCGTGGGTATGCTCAAATTTGTCACAGATCAGGCTGCCGTCCTCGGGGTCAAAGCAGTCGTCACCGTGGACGTGCTCTTCCTCCATGCAGGTCAGGGTCTGCACCTCGGTGTAGCAGTCGTCGGTGTGCTCATGGGGCACAAACTCGATCTGCGGCTCCAGCGACAGCGGCGCGGGCTCTTCCTCAATGGTGGGCTGGCTGGTCGCAGCAGCGGCGGTGGCCACCTCGTCCGCATTTTCAAGCTCGCCTTCTTCGTAACCGCAGGTCAGCACCTTGGTGTAGCAATCCGCCGTGTGAGTGTGCTCCTCCTCGCCGCACTGGTACTGCGCGGTCATCGAGATGCCCACGCCATGCAGCTGCCAGTTGACGAACAGGGTGGTGATCATGGCAAGCGCCAGCACGAATGCGGTGTAGCGCCGCAGGGTGTGCCGGTTCTCGCGGAACCGCTCCATGTACGTTTTAAGGATGTCGTTCATAACAGAATACCTCCTCCCGGGGTCAGTGGATCAACGAAAAGCTGGACAGGGGCCATACCCTCAAGAACACCCTGCCCACGATCTGGCTTTTTTCAACGCAACCTATCACGCTGCTGCGGCTGTCGATGGAAGTGGCACGGTGATCGCCCAGCACGAAGTAGCGGTTTTCCGGCACCTGATAGGGGAACCGGATGTCGCATTCGCCCACCGTCAGCGTGTCCACATAGGGTTCATCCAGCGCCACGCCGTTTACCGAGACAACGCCGTTCACGTCCATATCGATCACATCACCGGGCTGCCCGATGATGCGCTTGAGCAGCAGCTTGTTCTGCCAGTAAAACCCGCACAGCTCGCCGTTTTCAATGTGGTTGGATTTTACCAGCAGGATAATGTCCTTGTCATTCAACGTAGGGTTCATGCTGTCGCCGGAGACCTGAAGCACCGGCAGAAACAGCGTAGCCAGCAGCACGGCTGCTGCGGCCACCACCACCAGAATATAGATCGTACTGCGCAGCACCCGCTGGTAGCGGCTCTGGTACGCAAGACGCTCACGTTCTGCGGCCACTTCCTCGGTGGAAGGGATGGAAGCGAACCGGATATCGCGTTTTTTCATGTTTCCTCCGAAGGCAGGCCGTCGGTGCTGCGGTACTGGTCCAGCAGCTCGTTGGCCTTGCGGTCAAATGCCTGCCAGCGCTGCTGCACCTCCTGCTCAGCGCGCTCCACCATGGCCTTGCAGTCGGCCTCGGTCTGGGTGCGCTTTTGCGCGGCGGCGGCGGTCATGGCGTCGCATTCCTGCTGCGCCTGCGCCTTCAGGCTGTCGGCGTCTGCCTGTGCCTGTTCCAGAATGCGTTTGGCCTCGCTGCGCGCCTGCGAAAGGGTGTTGGCGGCGGTGGCGTTGGTGTCCGCAAGGCTGGCCTGCACCGAGTGCAGATAGTCATCGGCGGCGGCCTGCGCGGCGGCGAACACGTTGTTCAGCTCCAGCGCGGCCTGCGCGATGGAACCGGCGCTTTCCAGCCGGAGCTGCCGGTCCTGCAGCTGCGCGGTGAGCGCGGCGTTCTGCGCCTTGAGCTGGTCCTCGCTCTGTTTCAGCGCATAGATTATCTCTATCAGTTCAGCGCGGTGCATCCGCCGCAGTTCACGATCTGCCATTTACGTACAAACTCCCAAATGTAAGATGACGAAATTTCTTTCGAAAATTCCGAAAAAACTTAAAGAAAATGCCTGAAAAATCGCTTGCCGCCGCGCGATTTGCGCGACCAGAGAGGTCTTTTATAAGCTACCCTATTGTAGCACATTCCCTGTAACAACAATATAACAAATCAGACACAAAATCAAGAGGTAAAGCCCAAAAAAATATCGCAAATTATTTTGCTTTATGTGTAAAACACCTAAAAAGAAGGTAATATACCACAGAATTGTTAAAATTTTCCTTCATAATTCTGGCGCGTGAAGTTCTGCGCCGTAATGCACTGAATTGCTGTGCCTGCGAAAAACGGGAGCCGCACTTTTTCGAAAAAAGCGCGGCTCCCGTATCCAGACTTTGGGGTGATCCTTTTACTTACCGAAGCTGCCCAGCAGGCTGTTCAGCGATACAAAGGACTGGTAGATGACGTTGACGTTGTTGATGATGGAACTTGCACCGGAGAAGATGCGGGCGATGTAGTTGAACACCTTGCCAACGTCCAGAAAGGCCTGATAAGCGTTGTTGGCACCGCCGTCCAGGTAGGTCATCTCTTCGGCTTCGATAGCGGAATAGCTGGCGGGCATTTTCATGGTAGAAGTAGTCATGGTAAGATCCCTTTCTTCAATGGTATCATTGCGTTTACAGCAGTGTTCAGAACAAGGTGGCGACCAGCAGGGTGGTAAGCAGGGCACCGGTCACTAGTGCGGGCCCTACATACTTTTGCCACTGGGCGGTGGCGGGCTGGGTGGTGGGCTGCGGCACGGTAGTGGTACCGGCCTTGGCAGTCCAGTGGGCGTAGATGGTAGCGTCGGAGGTAAACACGGTGGAGGTGGTTACCTTGCTGCCGCCCACCGGCTCGGTGTACCAGCCGTCAAAGGTGTAGCCCGTCATGGTAGGCTGCTCGGGCGTGCTCTCCAGTTTGCCGGACAGGTTCGTGTAGGTGACCACAGTAGAGCAGATGCCGCCTTGGGCATCCATACCAATGGCGTACACGTTCTCTTCCTTTTTGCTCCCTGAAGTTTTGTCGGCAGCAAATGCAGCCGGCAGTGCGCAGCACAGCAGCGTGAACAGGCAAAGCCCGACCACCAGCGTTTTCAGGAATTTTTTCATGAGATCCCTCGCTTTCCTTCACAAAGATGGAGACACTGCCCCGCCCGGGCGCAACCCGGACGTAGGAGAAGTTTCTTCAACTTATTTTTATCACATCCAGTGTACCAGAAGCGCAACAAAAAATACAGTCTTTTGAGAAAATAATAAGAAAAATCAAGAAAAAAATAAATTTCACCTTTGCAAGATGAATCTTGTGCCCCTGCGGGCTGTGTTTTTTGAAAAACGCATCCCGCAAAACTTACCTTTCGTAAAAACATGGCAGGATATGGAAAACGCAAAACCCCTGCCGCAAAGCCTGAAAAACGACAAAAAACGCTGCGAAGGCAGCGGGCGGCGCGCAAAAAAACGCGGTGCACCTCTTGTGGAAAAGCGGAAAATATGTTATACTGTTTTGCATGATGCGCCATCGCCAAGCGGTAAGGCAGGGGACTTTGACTCCCCCATCGTAGGTTCGACTCCTGCTGGCGCAACCAGAAAAAGGCCGCTGTACAGGAGAATGTGCAGCGGCCTTTTTATTATTTTCCCTCCGGCAGCTTGAAGAAGCTGCGGTATTCGTCCGAGTAGATCTTGCTGCCCATGCGGCTCACACCGCCGTACAGGTGGGTGCGCATCAGCGGCTCGATGGCGTCCAGATCCTTCTCCCGCAGAATGCGCAGCATCTCGGTGTGCTCGCTGACAACGCTGGACACGTTGCGCGCGCCCACGATGTCCAGACGGATAAAGCGGGAATAGTCTGCCTGCGGGCGGGTCATCTGTTCCCAAAGGTACTCCTTGCTGGTTTTGCGGAACCAGTACTCGTGCATGGCAAGGTCACAGCTGAGAAAGTGGTTGAAATCAAAGTTTTCCGGGTCGCTGCGCCCCGCAGCGGCTTCCAGCAGCATATTATAAAGGTGTTCCACCGCAAGGATCTCCATGGGCGAGCAGCTCTGCACAAAATCCCGGAACACCATGCCCTCCACCGCAACACGCTGGAAGATGAGCTGATCCACCACGCCGATGTCGATGGCGGTGACGATGGTGCCCTTGCAGGGGATGATCTGCACAAAGCGGTTCTGCTCCAGCCGCTGCAAAACGCTGCGGATGGGGGTGCGGGAAACACCGAACCGCTTGCACAGCTGGTTTTCGCTCAGCGCTTCTCCGGGCAGGATCTTCAACGCGCAGATCTCGTCCTCAAGAATATGATAGAGCTCATCCGTGTGCTGTAATGTAGCCATAGTCGTTCTCCATTTATCCGGTAAATTAAACTTATTATCATTGTACCGTTCTGACAGCGGAATGTCAATGCTGGAACGGAACTTTACTTGAGCACTTGTATACAAGTGTTTGCGCTCACACACAGAGCTGCGCCTGAAACGGAAAAACGGATATACCACTTTGCAATGCGGGAAAAGTGCTGATGAAATGCCGCAATCAAGCGGCTGCCGTGCTAAATGTACAAAGAAAACAGAGAATAATTGTCAAATATTACAATAGAAAAGCACGGCGCTGGCTGTTGCGGCAACACTGCGGGTTGAAATATTGTATACAGGATTTTGCTGAAAAAGCTGAAAGGACAAATACCCCACAGATACCGGATCGTCTCCGGCAGATGCGGCAGGGCATGTGCCTTTTTGCGTGTATGCTTGCTTTGCTGCCCGAAAGGCGGTAAACTGGAGGTAAACAAAAACGCCCGAAAAGGAGAAACGATATGGCATATACAAAGGCTGATCTCAAGCGCGAACTTGCCGCGATGGGGCTGACAGGGAACGAGACCATCCTGATCCATTCCTCCATGAAATCCATCGGCCCGGTGGAGGGCGGCGCAGACACAGTTCTGGACGCATGGATGGAGTTTTTTGCAGAGGGCTTGCTGCTGCTGCCCACCCACACATGGCGGTTCATCAACGAGGAGAACCGGGTGTTCGATGTGCGCCGCAGCCCGTGCTGTGTGGGCATTCTGCCGGAGCTGTTCCGGCAGCGCCCCGGGGTGGTGCGCTCGCTGCACCCCACCCACAGTATGGCAGCTTACGGCAAGGGGGCGGCTGCTTACATAGAAGGGGAGTTGAACGCCAACACCCCCTGCACTCCCGGCGGCTGCTACGACCGGCTGCGGGCAGCCCACGGCAAGGTGCTATTACTGGGGGTCACCCACGCCCGCAACACTTTTATCCATAGCGTGGAGGAGGTACTGAACGTGCCGAACCGTCTGACCGACAAGCCCATGCAGATGACCGTGGTGGACGAAGCCGGGGCGCAGCACAACGTCTATATGCGCCGCCACTACAATGCGCAGCAGCCGCATATCTCGGAGGATTTCGTCAAACTGGAGCAGGCGTATCTGGACTGCGGTGCAGCCCGGAACACGAAATTTGGCGATGCAGCTTGCGTTTTGTGCGACGCCGAGGGACTTTTCAAGGTCACCCGCCACGTTCTTGCCCCGAACCCCGAAGCCTTTGTCACCGAGGCGGTCATCCCGCCGGAGCGCTGGCAAGGCCTTTTGCACCGGTAAAACCGGCGGTTGAACCGGCGCGCCTTCTTCTGCGTTGGACGATTGGAAATGGCCTCCGCTTGCGCTTTGGCCATGATTCAAGGAATTGCATTAAAATCAGAGGGACAGAAATGCCTGCGGGCATTTCTGTCCCTCTTTTTCATGTTAGCAGAAGCGGATACGGTACTCCCGGGGGGTACAGTGCTTGATCTCCCGGAAGGTCTTGATAAAGTAGCTGGCGTCCGAAAAACCGCATTCCAGTCCCACCTCGCCGGTCTTGAGCCGGGTGGAGCGCAGCAGCTCGGCGGCTTTTTCCACCCGGAACTGCTTGACGTACTGGATGGGCGTGATGCCCAGAAACTGCCGGAAACTGCGCAGACAGGCGCTTTCGCTCAGGGCAACGCACCCGGCCAGCTTTTCCACGGTCAGTTCCTCGGCGTAATGCTCCTCTACATAGCGCAGCATCTGCTTCATCCGCTCCGAGGCGATCTGCTCCTGCTCCGATACCTTCACCTTGCCGCTGACGCATTGGGTGATGAGCAGCCGCAGCGCGGCGGTAAGGTGATACCGCACCCGGTTCTCGTAGTCGAAAGGTTCGTCTGCCACGCCCTTCCACGCCTCCCGCAGGCAGAGCAGCACCTGCCGCTGCCATGGCACGGCCTCATCCAGCAAAAAGAAGGGCGGCGTGCCGGGCTGCAAAAGCGGGCGGATGAGCTTTTGCCAGAATACGGTGTCCATGCCGCCGACAAGCCGGGGCTGAAATACGCCGGAGTGCAGCAGCGCCCTGCCCTCGGCAGGCTCTACCGCGTGCAGCGCCCCGGAGTTGATGAACACCCCCTGCCCGGTCTGCAAAGTCAGCCGGGTCTTGTTCACGTCCACATGGATGGGCCCCAACGCCGCCAGAATGAACTCGAATTCCTCGTGCCAGTGCCACGCCACCGAGTAGCAGGAAAGATCCTCGGCATAGCAGGCGATAGGGAACAGCGGGCTGCCGTGCTGGGTCTGTTCCCGCCCGGCGGCATCGGCCACCACGGCGGTAGCGCTGGAAAGCCCTACCCGGCCGCTTGTATAGGATGCACAGTTTGTCTGATATGCCATATTTACCAAATCCTTTCCGCAATACTTTGAATGTTTTTTATCAATGCCGGTTTTGTTGCATATACTATGCGGTTCTGTTCTATAATTTGCGATTGTTTTGTGGTATTATCCTATCAGAGCTTCCAAGCTCAGTATAGCACCAAGGCGGCCGGGACGCAAGCTGTGCAAGCGTTTCCACTGCCGGGCAAAACCGCTATTCTCCCGCCGCCAGTCCAAAGAGTACCGGACGGCAAGTGTAACATAAACCATTTTATCAAGGAGGTGTTCCTATGCTTCGTATCGAGTATTTTGATAAGGAACGTTTCATGCGCCAGCTTTCTGCCAGCCACGGCAGCGTGCTGCTGCATCTGGACAACGGCAAGACCTGCGACCTGAAAAAGGACGCTACCGCACGCTCCATGCTGCAGATGATGGACACTGCCCCCAAGAAGGGCTTTGACCTCACCGTGACCGACCCCGCCGACGTGACCGGCTTCCTGCGCTATATGCTGGAGGCAGGCCGCACCGAGCGCGTGGCCGGCTGAGTAATGCCAATCTCTTATCCCAATAAGTGTCACAGCAAAAGCAAAACGCCCGCCCCGGTCATGCCGGAGCGGGCGTTTTGCCTGTTTTACCGGAAAGCTTGCGCAGGCGGGCAGTCTGTGGTAAGCTGAAAGCAGAAAAAAGACGGAGGGAACGACTATGAACCTGAAGGAAGCATTCCGTTACCAGAACAAGCTCCAGTCCCTGCTGGACGAGGCACAGGGAATTCTGGACTGCGACGCCAACGTGACCAAGGTAGCCAACACCTACCTGCGCCATAAGGTGATGCCCGAGGCCGAGGACGAGACCGTTATGGACGTGGCACAGACCGAATATGCGGAGCAGATCACCGACATTGCCCGGTTCATGCTCTACCTGCTGGAGGAGAAGAGCCGCCTGTTTGCCGCCATCCGCAAGGCAAAGGATGCGCTGGACATGGATATGGACAGCGAGGTCAGCCTGAACGCCGCGCGCCAGAGCATTGCCCGCACCTTCAAGCGGATGAACGACCTGCGCAGCTCCGAGCAGCTGCTTTCCGGCGGGGGTACGGGCTACCGCTTCAACGCCGAGGGCAACCAGATCTCCTACTGCTGCGATGTGAAGCGGGTGACCACCATCAACTACGACCGCAAGGTCATCCATGCCGCGCTGGGTAAGCTGAACCGGCAGGCAGACGAGACCTCCAACCGGCTGGACCTCTGCCTTGTGACCTCCAAGGTGGACTACACCGTCCCCTTTGATGTGAACGCCAGCTTTGCCGAGGCCTTTGAGACCTATCTGGAAAACGCCAAAAACTAAATGAGCGATCCACCGGCTATTTTGGGTGCGGCAAGCGCCGGGCGCACGGCTGCCGGTTCAGGTGCAGATGAACTATAAGGCTGCACATTTCCGCAAGGAAGTTTTGGTACGGCTCACCTTACGAGCCAGCTATTATGAAAAAATCTTGCGTTCGGCTTTTCCGCCACCGCCAGACGCTTTTTCGCCGAAACCGTCCCTTGCTTTTTCCCGCATTCCTGCTTTTGCGCTTACGTCTCCATGGGCAGGCAGGCAAGCCACCCTTCATGAATTTTGCCCGCAGACTGCTGCGGGCGCACACTTTCTGCGTGCCGGGCGGGTGCTCTGCGCCCCTTTGCACGCGGAATAAAATGGCAGCCGCCCCTGCGCTTGCCGTATCCAAAATAGCCGGTGGGAAAGGCCTTAAATGATAAAACGGGGAATTGTGGCTGGTGTTAAAGGCTTCCCTCGGACGGGGGAAGCCTTTAACACCATTCTGTATTCAATAAAAAATCACCCGACACCGGAGGTGTGCTCTATGAAAAAATGCAATCTGTTTTATCTCAGCGGGCTGTTGTTTTTTCTTGCCGCAGCGCTGAACTTTTTTACCGGCGAGAATCACTCCACGGCGGTGGTATGGCTCTGCCTTGGCTCCGCCTTTTTGTGTCTGGGGTATTCGCAACAGAAAAAATAAAGCATGGATGCAGCCCCGGCGGTGGAAAAATCTGGCCGGGGCTGCAATTCTTTGCGGGGCTCGTTCGTATTCCAGACAGAACAACGAAATTTCGACAAAGACGAGGTATGTGTATGTCAACCAAACCGATCCATTCCACTGCTGCGACCCGCTTTGACCTGAGCGCAGCGGTCCTTCATATCCTTGCCATGGTGCTGATGCTGATGGACCACCTGTGGGCGACGTTGCTGCCTGCGCAGGAATGGCTGACCTGTGCCGGGCGGGTGGCGTTTCCCATCTTTGCCTTTATGGCGGTGGAGGGCTATTTCCACACCCATGACCTGAAAAAATACACCCTGCGCCTGCTGCTGTTTGCCCTGCTTTCAGAAGTGCCCTTTGATTTGATGTACGGCGGCACATGGTTCTACCCGGTGCACCAGAATGTTATCTGGACGCTGCTGCTGGGCATTCTGGGCATCCATCTGATGGAAACCGTGCGCAAAAAGCAGAAAACAGCGCTGTACCTGCTGGTCTCCGCCCTTGTGGTGGTGGCAGGCGCGGTGCTGGGCACGCTGGGCATGGTGGACTACTACGGCGCAGGGGTGCTGACCGTGTTCATTTTCTACTTTTTCCACGGGCGCAAGTGGTGGTGCCTGCTGGGGCAGCTGGCAGCACTGTACTGGGTCAATGTGGAGCTGCTGGGCGGGCTGATGTACCCCATTCAGCTCTTCGGCATGGACTTTGAGCTTTGCCAGCAAGGGCTGGCGCTGCTGGCACTGGTGCCCATCTGGCTGTACCGCGGGCGGCAGGGCTACCACAGCAAACCTTTCCAGTACGCCTGCTACGCCTTTTACCCCGTGCACATGCTGCTGCTGGCGCTGGTGCTGAATTTCGTGAACCGGTAAGGAAAACGGAGCGCTCCAAAGGCATTTTTACGCGTGAGATCGTAGGGAGAGCTCCCGCTCGAAATAACCAAAGCACACGCGGAAACCATGCAAAATGCCCCGCCGGTACAAGGCCGCTGCACAAACTCTGTGCGGCGGCTTTTTGCGGGGAAAAAAGACACTTGTTCACAAAAAGTTCAGCCTTTTGAGCAAAAAATACTATTTTTTTCGTGTAAAATAGACAACATGGATTGAATGCCGCCCGCGATTGGATTATAATAATAGTGTATACAAAAACGCATTTGCTGCATTTTTTACTGTGCTCGCCGCCTAAAAACAGCGTAGCTGCGCGATGCGGGCTGTTAAAAAGAGAGAGCTGCCGTTACGGGTCTTTGCCGCATAACGGCTGTTTGCCATGGCAGCCGGGGCGTTATGCTCCGGTTATTTGTCCTTAGGAGGGAAAACAAGGTGAGAGTAGGTCTTGACATCGGCAGTACCACCATCAAGTGTGTGGTGCTGGGCGAGCATGATGAACTGCTGTATTCTACATACGAACGACATTATAGTCATATTCTGGAAAAGGCGCAGGAGCTGCTGCGGCGCATTGATGCCGAGCAGCTGCATGGCAGCAAAGCGCTGCTCAGCATCTCCGGCTCTGCCGGTATGGGCTTGGCAGACAGCTGCGGTGTGCCCTTTGTGCAGGAGGTGTTCTCCACCCGTGTGGCGGTCAAGCGCTTTATGCCCCAGACTGATTGCGTCATCGAGCTGGGCGGCGAGGATGCCAAGATTTTGTTTTTGACCAACGGCACCGAGGTGCGCATGAACGGCAGCTGTGCCGGCGGCACCGGTGCCTTCATCGACCAGATGGCTACCCTGCTGAAGATGAGCGCCGATGAAATGAACAAGGCTGCAGAGCAGGCGCAGCGTACCTATACCATCGCCTCCCGCTGCGGCGTGTTTGCCAAAAGCGATGTGCAGCCTTTGATCAATCAGGGTGCCCGCACCGAGGATATCGCCGCCAGCATCTATAAGGCAGTGGTCAACCAGACCATAGCCGGTCTGGCACAGGGACGCCCCATCAAGGGCAATATCCTTTATCTGGGCGGCCCGCTCACCTTCAGCACCGTGCTGCGCAAGAGTTTTGACGAGGCGCTGAACGTGACCGGCACCTGCCCGGAGAACAGCCTGCTGTATGTGGCACTGGGCGCGGCTCTGTATGCCGATAAGGAATTTGTGCTTACTGAGGTAGCCGCTGCGCTGGACAAGTACGCCGCCACCGCTACCTACGCCAGCGAGCCGCCGCTGTTCGCCAGCAAGGAGGAGTACGAGGCTTTCCATGCACGGCACATGTCCCACAGCGTGCCCCGCGTGGCCTTCAGCGCCCACTGCGGGCCGGTGCATATCGGCATCGACTCTGGTTCTACCACCGTCAAGCTGGTGGTGGTGGACGAAAAGAGCCAGATTTTGTACACCAACTATCAGCCCAACCTTGGCAATCCCCTGCCCCTCATCCGGGAACAGCTGCTCAAGATCTACAAAGAGCATCCGGGGCTGCAGGTGGCCAGCGTCACCACCACCGGCTACGGTGAGGAGCTGGTGAAGAACGCTTTCCGCTGCGATTACGGTCTGGTGGAAACGGTGGCGCATTTTACCGCAGCCAAGTACTTTATGCCGGATGTGGACTTTATCATTGATATCGGCGGGCAGGACATGAAGTGCTTCAAGATCGAGGATGGTGCCATCAGCAACATCTTCCTGAACGAAGCCTGCTCCTCCGGCTGCGGCAGCTTCTTGCAGACCTTTGCGCAGGCGCTGGGCTACGACGTCAAGGAGTTCGCCGCACTGGGCCTGTTCGCAGACCGCCCGGTGGACTTGGGCAGCCGCTGCACCGTGTTCATGAACAGTTCGGTCAAGCAGGCGCAGAAGGATGGTGCCAGCATCGAGAATATCTCCGCGGGTCTGTCCATCAGCGTGGTCAAGAACGCGCTGTACAAGGTGATCCGCGCTTCCAGCCCGGAAGAGCTGGGCCGCAAGATCGTGGTGCAGGGCGGTACCTTCTATAATGAAGCCGTGCTTCGCGCCTTTGAAAAGGAAATGGGCGTGGAGGTCATCAGGCCGGACATTGCCGGCCTGATGGGCGCTTACGGCGCTGCTTTGTACGGCCTGCGCCAGAGCCATAAAAACAACCAGACTACCTCTGCCATGATGGACGAGCAGGAACTGGAAAAGTTTGCACAGCAGGTGGTCAGCGTCAAGTGCGGCGGCTGCGGCAACCATTGCCAGCTGACCGTCAATACCTTTGCCGATGGCCGCAAGTTCATCTCCGGCAACCGCTGCGACAAACCCGTTACCGGCAAAAGCGAGGACAACAGCCTGAACCTGTACGCCTACAAGCAGCAGCTGCTGGCCAGCTACAAGCCTGTGCCCGGTAAGCGCGGCTCCATCGGCATCCCGCTGTGTCTGGGCTTTTATGAGCTGCTGCCCTTCTGGTACGCCTTCTGGACGAGCCTTGGCTTTGCGGTGCACACCAGCCCGGTGTCCACCCGCGGGCTGTATCTGGCCGGACAGGCCACCATCCCCAGTGACACCGCCTGCTTCCCGGCAAAGCTGAGCCACGGCCACATCAAGGCGCTGAGCCAGATGGAACTGGACGCCATCTTCTACCCCTGCCTGACCTACAATGTGGACGAGGGACTGGGCGACAACCATTATAACTGCCCGGTGGTGGCCTACTACCCGGAGGTTCTGGCAGGCAACTGCCCGGAGCTGGAGGGCAAAAAGTTCATCTATGATTATGTGGGCATCCACCGCCCGAAGGACTTTGTGCACAAGATGGCAAAGGAGGTGCTGCCCAAGTACTTTGGCGGCATCTCCGAGCGGGAGGTGCAGGCCGCAGCCGATGCCGCTTACGCGGAGTACGAGGCACACATGGCCAAGATCCGGGTAAAGGGCAGCGAGATCATCGATGAGGCGCGCCGCCAGGGCAAGCGCATCATCGTGCTGGCAGGCCGTCCCTACCATGTGGACCCGGAGGTCAACCACGGCATCGACCATCTGATCACCCGCCACGGGGCTGCGGTGGTCACAGAGGACAGCATCTCCAACCGGGTGCAGAAGTTCCCCACCAGCGTGCTGAACCAGTGGACCTACCACAGCCGCCTGTACGCTGCCGCCAAGTACTGCACCACCCAGAAGGATATGGATCTGGTGCAGCTGGTGTCCTTCGGCTGCGGCGTGGATGCCATTACCACCGATGAGACCCGCGAGATCTTGCAGCGGGGCAACAAGCTGTATACCCAGCTGAAGATCGACGAGATCACGAACCTCGGTGCAGTGAATATCCGTCTGCGCAGCCTGTTTGCCGCATTGGACGAGCGGGACGAGGCTGCCGCAGAAAAGGCAGAATAAAAGAAACCCTGAGATAGGCTGAAAGACTTCCCCCGGCGGGGAAAGTCTTTGCGGGGACTATCTTGTTTAGAGTAACATAGGAGGAACCTATGGAATATCATTATCCCAAATTTACCCCGGAGATGAAAAAGACCCACACCATCCTGATCCCCAACATGGCTGTTACCCAGTTCCGGCTTATGGAGTACGCACTGCGCTGCGAGGGCTATAAGTGTGAGCTGCTGGGCAACTGCGGCAGCGCCGTGGCACAGCTGGGGCTGAAGTATGTGCATAACGATACCTGCTACCCGGCGCTGCTGGTCATCGGCCAGTTTCTGGATGCGCTGAACAGCGGCAAGTACGATCTGGAACATACCGCGCTGCTGATCACCCAGACCGGCGGCGGCTGCCGCGCCTCCAACTACATCCATCTGCTGCGCAAGGCGCTGGTCAAGGCCGGTTATCCACAGATCCCGGTGGCAAGCCTGAACTTTTCCGGTCTGGAAAAGGACAGCGGCTTCCAGATGACCCTCCCGCTGGCACGCAAGTGCATCGCCTGCATCTTCTACGGCGATATGCTGTGTGCGCTGCGCAATCAGGTGGCCCCCTACGAGAATGAAAAGGGCGCTGCTGACCGCATGGTGGATCGCTGGATCGCCCGTCTTGGCCGCGCTTTGCTGGCCGGAAAAGGCTTTACTTCCCGGGAAATGAAGCACACCTTCCCGCTCATCGCAAAGGAATTTGCCACCATCCCGGTCACCCGGGTGCCCAAGGTCAAGGTGGGCGTTGTGGGCGAGATCTACGTCAAGTACAGCCCGCTGGGCAACAATGACCTGCAAAAGTTTTTGGAAAGTCAGGACTGCGAGGTGAACTTCCCCGGTCTGATGGGCTTTGTGCAGTACTGCGCTTTCAACATGGGCGAGGATCATGTGCTGTACGGCGGCAAGCTGGCTGTAAAGGTGGGCACCGACCAGTTCCTCAACTGGCTGGACAGCGTGGAGCGTGTCATGCTCAAGGCAGAGACGGACGCCGGGTTCTATGCGCCGGGCCCCTTCAAAGAGCTGGTGGAAAAGCCCAAGGGGGTCATCTCGCTGGGCGCAAAAATGGGCGAGGGCTGGCTGCTGACCGCCGAAATGATCGAGCTGGTGCAGGGCGGCTACGGTAACATCGTGTGTGCGCAGCCCTTTGGCTGCCTGCCCAACCACATCGTGGGCAAGGGCATGGTGAACAAGATCCGTGCGC
>OGJX01000827.1_pt1 | contig 24617 bp, 14 predicted proteins | sample 1572381 | NCBI WGS metagenome assembly OGJX01 (sample SAMEA2582085, study PRJEB24529) | metagenome | biome: Human gut stool | place: China | collected 2011
TGCAAGCAGTAAATATAAAATACAATAAACGGCCTAATGACCGTTTTGGGTTAAACCTGTATTCTTTGGATTTATTTGTGGATTTTCGTGGATTTGCGAATGCTTGTGGCACTCCCTTTTTCTGAAAAGCATCTGATGATTCTTAGCCAGTGGAAATCTCACCCCAATTCACCTAAAATGACATAAAACCTAAAATCGGTAAAAACTGTCAGATTATCTGGTTTTTTGTTGTAATGCTCTGACAAATAGACAGTTGACTACCTGGCGATTGTCAGCCAATTGTCTGGATGGTTTGCTGGTGAAAAGAATTGTCAGGTGTGAGCAATCGTCAGATGAAAGTAATTGTCAGATGTTAGGAATTCAGACAACAGGAATTGTCTGTGTTGGCAGAATCCTGAAAACAGGGATATGAGTATGCAATATGAATTAGTTGGGCAGACGTCTGACAGCAAATCTGCCCAAGTGGGGCAAGCACGTTGCCCATGTTGGGCAAGCACGTTACCCACGTTGGGCAAGCACCGTGCCCAATTTTAGCCCAAAACCGTCATTAGATGTGCACTGATTTAATTCCGCCAACGTGTTAATATCCTACCTTATAGTATATTTCTTGATTAGTGTTATGGAAACCTTCAGTTTTGCCTTCTCCATCGAGCAATATCTATTAAAAAAGTATTTAGCGTGATTTCTAATCGTCTGATTTGCTGTAATATAATGTTAAAAAATATTACAAACTATTTGAGGTATTGAAATTAATTCCTATTTTTGCAACGCTATTTCGGAAATATTATGAACAAACAATAAAAACACTTGTGATTGTCGTAACCTTAGACGCTTCCAAAACAGTCATCGTACTGACATTATAGGGTTATCGGCTTTCAATGGTTTTCCCGTGGAAATAGTTCCTGCGGTATCGACCATTCAAGTATTCTAAATATTGTGAGATAAAACAACGAAACTTTTTTTTTATTTATATAACTATTAAAAATGTGAAAAATATTTACTTTACTTTTTGTTGTCTGCCAGTTGGTATGTACATCATCAAGGTGCGCACGGCAGACGGCAATGTACAGAGTGTAAAACTTAATATCAATAAATAATCATTATGAGAAACAACAGAAATAAGTTGTTTCTGTTATCCATCGCAAGTCTTCCCCTCTTTTGGGGGGACTTGTTTGGCATGACAGGAACTCCATTGATGCCAGCCCCACAGGCTGTTATCACCAAGGCAACAGTAACAAAGAAAGATGCAGGTATGCGTCTCGGTCCGAGTGAGACATATAAGAGCATTGGCAAATACTGTATCCCTGTATCACAGGTTGAGGAAGACACTCCAGTGTCTCACACCATGTGTCAGGCTATCCGCCTCCCGGCAAGCCTGCTCAACAAGTATGTCGGCTGCAAGATCGACTCTATAGAGGTTGTGCTCGGTGCAAGAACCGGTAATGGCCTGGCTCCTGACGGCGAGGCAGTAGAGGGTGTGAAGCGTGGCAATGGTCTCACTGCTTTCGTATGTAAGGATCTTGACAAGTTAATCGAGGGAGATGTCCTCACTTCGGTATCTACACAGGATTACGCTTCCGGTTACAACAAGTTCAAGTTCAACAACTCTGTGACCATCGAGAAAGACCTGGATCTCTATCTCGGTTATTATATCATCCTTAACCCAGGCGAGAACCTCGACGCCGTCGCTTTCGACGATCCTATCGTGATGGGTTATTCCGGTGAGAAGGGCAACTCGTTCCTCGCCCTCGACTTCCGCTGGCAGAGCAACAGCAGTTTTCCTATGGCTGTGAACGGACAGCCATATTATATGAACGCTGCCATCCGCGGTATCGCTTCCGGCGACAAGTTCCCTGACGGTGACGTAGGTCTCATCAGCCTCTCTTCTGGCAACGACTACTACGTGGAGTGCAATTCACCAGCCACATATCAGGCTAAGGTCCGCAACTACAGTCCTGAGACTGTGAAGAGCATGGAGTTCTCTGTATCAGTAAACGGCAAGGAGTCTGACAACGTAGTGTTGAACGACCTCAACGTGCCGAGTCACGAGATCACCACTATCGACGTGCCAGGCGTGAAGATCAACCATGAGGGTAACCTCGACGTGAAGCTCACTGTAAAGAAGGTGAACGGTGTTGACGATTCGGATGTTGCCGACAACGAGATGACTTCAAGCAGCTTCGCATATCGCGAGGGCGGTCAGATTCTTCGTCGTAACGTGCTCCTCGAGCAGTTCACATCAGAGGGCTACAGTGAAGCAGAATTTGTGGACGAGTCATACAAGGAGTTCCTGGCAGACCAGAGCAACGTTATCTGGGTTAAGCACCATGTCAAGACGGGCAAGGGCTTCGTAGACCAGTTCGTTACCGACTTCGAGAAGAAATATGTTTCTCTCTATGGCGGTGCTTCAACATTCTTCCCGGCAGCTTGTTTCGACCGTATGAAGTTCCTCGGCATGCAAGATCCAGGTCCTGCTTACTTTGTAGAGAGCAATGTGGCATTTGAAGCTATGCTCGGCAACGTGAACCTGATTCCTTCGTTCGCAGAGCTTAACGTCCGTCCAAAGCACAACGAGGCTGACAACACTATCACCGTCAAGGTGAACTTGAACACTCAGGCTAATGTGATGCCTGGTCAGACAGACCTCCGCCTCACTACATGGCTCGTTGAGGACGGTATCGTGAGCACAGAGCAGAAGGGCGTAAGCGGTGAGTATATCCAGGACGGTGTTATCCGTGCCGTGCTCAGCGAGGACGTTTGGGGTGACAAGGTGGACATCAGCAGCTACTCTGCAAGCAAGGAGTACAGCATCGCCGTTGATCCAAAATGGAACCTCGCAAATATGCGCGTCGTTTCATTCCTGAGCAACTACGATCCTACAAACAAGGTTTACCAGCTCTACAACAGCCGCGAGTCTAAGGTACAGGTGTCTTCAGGCATCAGTTCTGTAGTCCGCACCCCAGACTCTATGGTAACAGTGACCGACGGCAACGTTGAGGCTATCAACGGCAACACACTGGTTGGCGTTCACGACCTCTCCGGCCGTAGCTTCACTGGCAAGAACCTGCCTAAGGGTATGTACATCGTTACAGTTTCTGACGGCAAGCAGCAGTCTGCTGTCAAGGTTGTAGTGAAGTAATATGAACGACCACGTGATGAATGATCCGCGCCGCAAGTGATTGCAGAATCCGGCGGAGTGGATGATCAGAAGAACGAAAAGCGACGGATAATCAGTTTTCCGTCAGCTACAGATACAAGTCTAAGCTCCAGGGTGAAAATTCCCTGGGGCTTATTCCCCAAACACACGTACAGACACAGTCAACTTGCTCGTCTCAAGTTATGCTTATTGACACAAGAAGACATTACCTTTATTAGTAATAACTAACAATACTTTCACAATGAGAAAAAACTTACTTATATTCCTTTTTCTCTTGCTCTTCTCCACATCAGCACTTGCAGTGGAAAGAGTGATCAAATGGGGATATAGCACAACAGACATCGACGGTGAGTTCGGCATGAGTTCATCTACCGGCGGTGCCATCTACATTCCTGCCGAAGTGGCACAGCTCTACAAAGGTTTCACTCTGAAAGGCGTTATGGCAGGACTTGCTGCCGACGCAAGCAGCGTGACCGTATTCGCCACGAAAACACTCGGAGGAACCAACCTCGCCTCTGCCACGAAATCAAACGTAGGCAAGGGTGACAATGAAATTGAATTCGACGCCCCATATACGATAGACGGTGACGCCTTCTATGTGGGCTATACATACAGCGGATCTGCAAATGCCCTGGGATGCTGCAACCTGAAGAGCCAGGATGGCTGCTGGGTGAACATCGGCGGATCATGGCAGAACTATGCTTCGCAGAACAAGACGCTGAATATCCGCGCAATGATTGCAGGCGACTCAAAGGAACTGCCTAACGACGCAGCGCTGCTCACTCTGCAGGAGGGAGCAGAGGTGGAACTCGGCAAGACACTGACGCTGACTGGACGCTACATCTCTTTCAGTCCCAACTTCACAAAGAAATATTCTCTCCTCATCAGCATTGATGGAGTGGAGCAGAAGACGGAGGAGATATCAAAGATAAACGTTGGACCTAACGTGGAGAACTCTTTCAAGGTGGAACTCGACCCGTTCACAAGCGTAGGCACACACACCGTGAGCATCACGCTGACCAAATTCGGCACTGCCGACGATGCCTATGCTGGCAACAATACCGTTACCACTACAGTGAACGTGAAGCAGAAGATACCTGTGCGCCGTCATGTGCTTGAGACATATACGTCCCTCGACTGCGGATGGTGCCCCGGAGCAGGTGTCGCCATGAAACGCCTGTATGAGAAATATCCGGACAACTTCATCGGTATAGAGGTGTATGGTGACTTTTCCTCATCACTCTATGCCCCTTCTTACAGTGAGTTCGCTTTCGCCTATACCCCAGTCAGCAAGCTCAACCGCAACTATAACGTAGACTCTCCAACATCTACATCAGGAACAATTACATATATCAATTATCTTGGATTGAAGAGCGACGTGGACGTTACGGTGAAGGGCAGCATCGTGCCCGGAACACAGAACCAGGTGGAGGCTGTCGCTACTGCAGAGTTCGTCAACTCACAGTCGCTTGCCAACTACCGTTGGGCATTCGTCGTGACAGAGAATGATGTCTGCGACAAGGGATACGAACAGAAGAACTACTATGCCGGAGGCGGCCACGGCTCCATGGACGGATGGGAGAACTACGGTAGCTATACCACTGCTGTTCCGCCGACCCATGTGGCACGTGCCATCTACGACTACAACGGCGTGTACGGAAGTTTCCCGTCAAGCGTTACTGCCTTCGAACCGGTGGAGTATAGAAAGGTGCTCGAATTGCCGGGTAACATCGCCGATAATACCAAGCTCAATATCATCGCCCTGCTCTTCAACTCTATCAGCGGCGAGATTATCAATGCCTGCGAGGCACAGATCACCGGCGACACCTCGTCGATAGCCGATGTACAGGACACCGCATCGCCAAACATCGCCGTTGCCAACGGCAGTATCATCGCCGACGGCGCTCTGAGCGTTTATACCGCGAACGGCGAGCAGGTGGAGAATGCCAACCTCAAGAGCGGACTCTATGTGGTGAGAGTGGTGAAAGACGGAAATACAATGACAAAGAAAGTGTTAGTGAAATAATTAATCCTATATTTAATCTATAAGAACTTAAAAATGAAAAGACTATCATTGATCCTCATGGCAGTGCTCATGTCAGTTACCGTAGCGCTTGCCGATCAGTATTGCTTCTTCGGCTACGGCACAACCACACAGACTGGTGTGCTCACGGAGAACACATCAGCTAAGTGTGCTATCTACATTCCGGCAGAAGTGGCAAGCCGCTACAAGGGATGCTACATCAATAAGGTGAGAGTGGGTCTCGCATCAAGATCCACCACTCTGAAGGTGTTTATCACCAAAGACCTCAACTCTTATGACGTTACAGGTACATCAGACGCAGCATATAGCGGAACAACCGACGTGCAGACAACAGAAAAGTTTCAGATCAGCGGAGAAGAGGGCTTCTACGTAGGTTATGAAGTGACAGGTACAGCTCCTATCGTTGCCGTTTCTAACGTATACAACGAGAACGGTTGCTGGGCTGACCTCGGCGACGGATGGAAGAACTATGCTGCAGAGGGCGAAACAAAGTCTCCAGTGCTTTGTCTCGACGCTCGTATCAGCGGTGAAAAGGTGCCACTGGACGCTTGTCTGATATCTGCAAACAGCACAGTTTCTACAGTCGGCGAGCCAGCAACACTCTCTGCTACAGTAAAGAACCAGTGCTATACCAAGATCACGAAGCTCAGCGTGGCTTACTCTATCGACGGTGGCGAGGAGAAGACAGCCGAGAGCGGCAAGATAAACATCCTTACAGGTAAGGACGCAGTCGTTACATTCACTGACCCGGAGGCTAATCTGGCTCTTGGCGTGCACGACGTGAAGATGCGTATCCTTCAGGTAAACGGCAAGGACGACGAGGTGGCTGACAACAACAGCGGTGAGTCTCTCATCAACGTTCTGCAGTTCGTTCCCGGCAAGCGTCTCTTCGTTGAGGAGCAGACCGGTATCGACTGTGGCTTCTGTCCACGTGGTATCGTAGGATTCCAGTATATGAGCGAGAACTATCCTTCACAGTTCGTTGGCGTTGCAGTACACTGCTATGACGGCAATGGTCCTCTCGCACCATCAGACTATGCTGATTTCGTAAGAAATCTGATCAACGGCGGTTTCCCTGGCTCTACAGTAATGCGCCAGAACTCGACATCTCCATCAGGCGACAACCTGGAGGTAATCCTGAAGAACCTCAGCAAGATTTCTCCAGAGATGCACATCGATGTAGAGTCTAAGCTCTCTGCAGACGAGAAATCTGTTGACGTTACAGCAATGGTAACTCCTCTCATCAAGAAGGCAGGTGCACGCTACAAGCTTGGTTTTATCCTCACTGAGGACAATGTGACAGGTTATAGCCAGGCAAACTACTTCTCAGGTGGCTCATACGGCGAGATGGGGGGCTGGGAGAACAAGGGTGGCTATGTAAGCGATCCTTTGCAGCATGTTGCCCGTGCTACCTTCGGTTATGAGGGTATCGAGGGAAGCATTCCCACAGAGTTCAACCTCAACGAGGTAATCAACTACAACGTTCAGATTCCTATCCCTTCAACAGTTCAGAACAAGAAGAACCTCAACGCTATCGCTATCCTCATCGACTCTCTCACAGGTTATGTAGACAACGCTGCTGAGGCACACGTTGGCGCTAACTCTGCAGACTGCATCGAGACAACAGAGAATGCCGCTTCACCAGTGGTACGCATCCAGAACGGCAACCTCGTTGTTGACGGTTACAACGGAAACGTTAAGGTTTATACCCTCGACGGAACACAGGTTGCTCCAACATCTCTCTCTCACGGCATCTACGTAGTGAAGGGTGAGGGCGCCCAGCAGTTCGTAAAGCGTATCGCTTACTAATCAGATATCAGTGCGTCGCTTACTAATCAGATAAAAAGCGCATCGTTTCATAACCTGATAGTTTTCTCTATCAGTTAGGAAACTTCTCGCAATACTTTAAAGTGTATCAAGTTCGGGACCGTCCCGTTTCTTGATACACTTTTTCAGTTCAAAGACTACTCTTCGTGTCATGGTGGTTCTTAGGGGGCAGCTGCAAGCAAACCATTCCCTCCCCAACGGGGGAGGACAGGTGGGGGCTGAAGCCGGTTACTTTCCCGTCCAAGAACTGCTGCCATTGGGGGCATTCAGCTTTATTTGCGGTCAATAATGAATGTTGAATATTGAATTGAAAACCATAACATTATTCTTGTTCTAATGCCATTTTTTTCAAATAAACCCAAGAAAGCAACAATTTTTATGATACATTTATCTCATATAGATAGGAAATAAAAATATTAATTAGTAAATTTGCAGCCAAATACGTATTACTTTTTTAAATTATGACACTTGACGCATTGACAGCCGTATCACCAATCGACGGCCGCTATAGAGGAAAAACAGAGAAATTGGCAGATTATTTCTCAGAGTATGCTTTGATAAAATACCGCATCCGTGTGGAAATCGAATATTTCATAACGCTTTGCGAATTGCCTTTGCCACAGCTGGCAGACTTCGATCACAAACATTTCGACAGCCTCCGCGACATATACCGCAAGTTTGACGAGGAGGGCGCATCGCGCGTCAAGGATATCGAGAAGATAACCAACCACGACGTGAAGGCCGTGGAATATTATATCAAGGAACAGCTCGACAAACTCGGAGATTTCGAGAAATACAAGGAGTTCATTCACTTCGGACTCACATCGCAGGATATTAACAACACATCCGTGCCTCTCTCCATCAAGGATGCCCTCAACGAGGTCTACATCCCGCAGATTGAGGAACTGACAGAACAGCTGAAGACCTATGCTGAGGAGTGGAAAGACGTGCCTATGCTCGCCAAGACCCACGGTCAGCCGGCTTCTCCAACCCGTCTGGGCAAGGAAATCATGGTCTTCGCATATCGTCTCGACAAACAGGTGGAGATGCTCAAGGCTTGTCCTATGACAGCCAAGTTCGGAGGTGCTACCGGAAACTTCAACGCCCACCACGTGGCTTATCCGGAATACGACTGGCGCGAGTTCGGCAACAAGTTCGTAAGCGAAAAGCTCGGTCTGGAGCGTGAGCAGTATACCACACAGATCAGCAACTACGATTGCCTCGGTGCCGTGTTCGACGCTTTACGCCGTATCAACACTATAATCATCGACCTCGACCGCGACTTCTGGATGTATATCTCAATGGAATACTTCAAGCAGAAGATAAAGGCAGGCGAAGTAGGCTCAAGCGCTATGCCACACAAGGTGAACCCTATCGACTTCGAGAACAGCGAGGGCAACATGGGAATGGCAAACGCAATACTCCAGTTCCTGGCTCAGAAGCTCCCGGTAAGCCGTCTGCAGCGCGACCTCACCGACTCTACGGTGCTCCGCAACGTAGGCGTACCGATGGGCCACGGCATGATTGCAATGCAGAGCACCCTCAAGGGACTCCGCAAGCTCATCCTCAACGAACATAAGATAAGCGAAGACCTCGACAACACATGGGCCGTGGTGGCCGAGGCAATACAGACAGTATTGCGTCGCGAGGCTTACCCACATCCTTATGAGGCACTCAAGGCCCTCACCCGTACCAATAAGACAATGACGGAGGAGACAATCCATGAGTTCATCAAGACTCTTAATGTCAGTGATGCCGTGAAGGCTGAGCTGATGGCAATCACGCCACACTCATACACTGGCATCTGATTATAAACAATATCTTTTTATTTACAGCCGTGAGGCTATTTCAACAAACAACTATTAATTATTATGGCAGAAGAATTCGACAACAAGACGGAGAACACATCCTCACAGAGTAACGGGGGTGGCCGCGAGGGCTATCGCTCGAATGATTATCAAGGTGGAGGCTATCGCAGCAACGGCGGACGTACCATGCGTCCTCGTATCGGCGGAGCCCAGCGCGCCTACAGCACAAATCGTAGCTATGACAACAACAATGACGGCGGCTTCCGTCCGGAAGGTTTCGGCGCAGGTTTGCAGCACGACAACAACTGCGGCTATCAGCAGCGTGGCGGTCAGGGCGGCTATCGTCCTCGCTACAACCAGGGCGGCGACAACGGCGGCTACCAGCAGCGTGGCGGTCAGGGTGGCTATCGTCCTCGCTACAATCAGGACGGCGACAACGGCGGCTATCAGCAGCGTGGCGGTCAGGGCGGCTATCGTCCTCGCTACAACCAGGACGGCGACAACGGTGGCTACCAGCAGCGTGGCGGTTATCAGCAGCGCGGCGGTCAGGGCGGTTATGGCAACCGTCAGGGCGGTTATCAGCAGCGTGGCGGTCAGGGCGGTTATGGCAACCGTCAGGGTGGCTATCAGCAGCGTGGCGGTCAGGGCGGTTATGGCAACCGTCAGGGTGGCTATCGTCCTCGCACAGCCGACTACGATCCAAATGCAAAGTACAGTCTCAAGAAGAGAATAGAATATAAGGAAGTCAACGTAGACCCGGATGCACCGGTACGTCTGAACAAGTTCCTCGCCAACGCCGGCGTTTGCAGCCGTCGTGAGGCCGACGCATTCATCCAGGCAGGTGTGGTTACCGTCAACGGACAGGTAGTCACAGAGCTCGGTACAAAGGTGAAGCGCAGCGACGAGATCAAGTTCCACGACCAGAACGTGTCTCTCGAGAAGAAGGTCTACGTGCTCCTCAACAAGCCAAAGGACTATGTTACAACAAGCGACGACCCACAGCAGCGCAAGACTGTGATGGACCTCGTGAAGAACGTTTGTCCTGAGCGTATCTATCCTGTAGGACGCCTCGACAGAAACACCACCGGTGTGCTTCTGCTTACCAACGACGGCGACCTCGCCAGCAAGCTCACACATCCTAAGTTCTTGAAGAAGAAGGTCTACCACGTATACCTCGACAAGAACGTCACTGCCCACGACATGCAACAGATTGCAGAGGGCATCACTCTCGACGACGGTGAGGTGCATGCAGACGCCATCGAGTATGCTCATCCTACAGACAAGAGCCAGGTGGGCATCGAGATCCATAGCGGCCGCAACCGTATCGTGCGCCGTATCTTCGAAAGCCTCGGCTATAGAGTGGTGAAGCTCGACCGCGTGCAGTTTGCTGGACTCACAAAGAAGAACCTGCGTCGTGGCGACTGGCGCTTCCTCACCGAGAAGGAGGTTGACATGCTGCGCATGGGAGCGTTCGAATAATCGAATACAACTATAAGGAAGGCTCAGAGAAGGACTCTGGGCTTTCTGAGTTTTTCTTCACAGCGGCGGATTGTCACATCCGGCAGCTGTGACAAAGAATAGCAAAACAACAAGAAATCAACTCAATATGAAAAGAACAAAAGTTGTTGACGCGTTGAAGCTCACCGATTTCGGTTCAACGGTCAACGTGAAAGGCTGGGTTAGGACACACCGCAGCAGCAAGGCTGTAGACTTCATCGCCCTTAACGACGGTTCTACGATAAAGAATATACAGGTTGTAGTAGACCCATCAAAGTTTGATGCCGTGATGCTCAAGCAGATCACCACAGGTTCGTGCATCAGCGCCACCGGTGTTCTCGTTGAGAGCCAGGGTGCCGGTCAGACGGTAGAGATCCAGTGTGAGAGCCTCGAGGTGTATGGGCTTTGCGGCAGCGACTATCCGATGCAGAAGAAGGGCCAGAGCTTCGAGTATATGCGTCAGTATGCCCACATGCGTCTGCGCACCAACACTTTCGGTGCCGTGATGCGCATCCGTCATAACATGGCGATGGCTATACACACATATTTCCATGAGCATGGATTCTTCTATTTCCATTCTCCTATCATCACGGCGAGCGACTGCGAGGGAGCCGGACAGATGTTCCAGGTTACAACAAAGAACCTCTACGACATGAAGAAGGACGAGGACGGCAAGATAAAGTATGATGACGACTTCTTCGGAAAGCAGACATCGCTTACGGTGAGCGGACAGCTCGAGGGTGAGCTTGGAGCAACGGCTCTCGGCGCTATCTATACCTTCGGTCCTACCTTCCGTGCAGAGAATTCCAACACTCCACGCCATCTTGCAGAGTTCTGGATGGTGGAGCCGGAGGTGGCATTCATCGACCTCACCGACCTGATGGACCTTGAGGAAGACTTCATCAAATATTGTATCCGCTGGGCTCTCGAGCATTGTCAGGACGACCTGGAGTTCCTCAACAAGATGATAGACAAGGGACTCATCGAGCGTCTGAAGGGCGTTCTCGAGTCAGACTTCGTACGTCTGCCATACACCGAGGGTATCAAGATTCTGCAGGACGCCATCGCCAAGGGCAGAAAGTTCGAGTTCCCATGTGAGTGGGGCGACGACCTCGCTTCTGAGCATGAGCGCTACCTCGTGGAGGAATACTTCAAGAAGCCTGTTATCATGACAAACTATCCTAAGGCTATCAAGGCATTCTATATGAAGATAGACGATGAGGAGTCTGGATTCGGCGGCAAGAGCGGCCAGACCGTTCAGGGCACCGATGTTCTCTTCCCGCAGATCGGCGAGATTATCGGCGGTTCCGTACGTGAGGAGAGCCTTGAGAAGCTGACGGCAGAAATCAATGAGCGCCATATCCCGATGAAGGATATGTGGTGGTATCTCGACACACGTAAGTACGGAACATGTCCTCACGGTGGTTTCGGACTCGGTTTCGAGCGTCTCATCCTCTTCGTCACAGGTATGCAGAACATCCGCGACGTGATTCCTTTCCCAAGGACACCTAAGACGGCAGAGTTCTAATCGACAACGTACATACTTTTCTTTAAGACTATTAATAATGAAGCCTGGGAATCGCACCGCTTGCGATAACCCAGGCTTTTTAGTTCATTAGGGATAAAAATACTACATTGAATGTCCTGATGGCCGTTTCGTTTTAAACCCAAATCGGTTATTAGGGCTTGCTTGGATTTTGTTATTTTAGAAGAGTGGATTTTGTTTGGCTTTTAATGAGTAATAGCGAGCTATTGCGAATTAAAAACAAGCAAAAGACACCTTATAAAAAACAAAAGACTGCAAGCAGTTATTAAAATTACACTTTAAACGTCCTAATGACCGATTTGGGTTAAATCCATTATCCATACAATTACGCCGACAGAAATATATGTCCGGATTTTCCCCCACAGCGTGGGGAATGAAACCCCACATTAGGGGGTGTTGTTCCCCACGCTGTGGGGGGATTTCGCGGTAATCCTTATCGTAGTGTCGTTCCTGTCGGTTATCCCTCTATTTCTCCACCAATACGATACCCATGCCGCCCTCTTCCAGCGTTATGATATGGCGCTTATACAAGTCGCCTATAGCCTTCTTGAAAGTCTTCTTGCTCACCTGGAAGCGGTCGTAGATATCTTCTGCGTTGCTCTTGTCGCCAAGGTTGCAGTAGCCGTTGTTCTCTTTGAGGTAGTCGAGCAGGGCGTCGGAAAATTCTCTCGACAGCTTCTTTCCCGTTGGCTGCAGCGTAACGTCGATCTTGCCGTCAGGACGCACGGTGCCGATATATCCCTTCATGCGGTCGCCGGTGTGGATATATTTGAATATCTGGTCCTTGTATACCAGTCCGCCGTATTTGTTGTCTATAATCACCTTGAATCCCAGATCCGTCTTCTGCCATACCAGCAGGTCCACCTCCTGTCCGTGTCTGTAGTCGGGAGTCTCCTCGCTGAGATAGCGCTCCACCTTTGCCGAAGCCATGATGCGGTAGCTCTCCTTGTCGAGGTGTATGTGTACGATATACGAGTTGCCCCTCACCATCTTCATCTTCTGTTCGCGGAAGGGGCAGAAGAGGTCCTTCATCAGTCCCCAGTCGAGAAATGCTCCGAACTGGTTTGTCCAAGCCACTTCGAGGTAAGCAAACTCACCCACCATCGCCTTCGGTGTCAGCGTGGTGGCTACGGGACGCTCGTCCTGGTCGAGATATACGAACACGTCGAGAGTGTCGCCCGGTTTGCAGCCCTCCGGCACGTAGCGTGTTGGCAACAGGATTTCACCCTCGTCGCCACCGTCGAGATACATGCCGAAGTCCACTTCCTTCACCACCTTCATGGTGTTCATTTCGCCTAATTTTATTCCTTTCATAGTTTGTCGCTTTTTCTTCTTTTTCGTTTACTTTCCTGACTCGCTTCCCGTTTCCGCATCCGTTCTCACTTCTGTTCCTGAATTCTGTGATGCCGGCATTTCCGTTTCTGCGTCAGTTTCAGCATCCTGTGATGCCTTCGGTTCCGTTTCCTTCTCCAGCATACCGTCCCTCATCTTTATCGTGCGGTCGGTGATGCTTGCCAGCTGTTCGTCGTGGGTCACGATGATGAAAGTCTGTCCCGTCTTGTCGCGCAGGTCGAAGAAGAGCTGATGCAGCTCCGCCTTGTTCTTGGAGTCGAGGCTTCCCGACGGTTCATCGGCGAGCACCACAGCCGGGTTGTTCACCAGAGCCCTTGCCACTGCCACACGCTGCTTCTCTCCGCCCGACAGTTCGTTGGGCTTATGCTTGGCGCGGTCGGCGAGTCCCATGAAGTCCAGCAGTTCCATGCCACGTTTCTTAGCCTCGCTTTTCGACATTCCCGCTATGAAGGCAGGAATCATGATATTCTCAAGCGCCGTGAATTCTGGCAGCAGCTGATGAAACTGGAACACGAAGCCGATGTTTCTGTTGCGGAAGTCGGAGAGCTTCTTCTGGTTCAGTCTTCTCACGTCCACTCCGTCAATCATTATCTCCCCGCTGTCAGGCGAGTCGAGCGTACCGATTATCTGGAGCAGTGTGGACTTTCCCGCACCGCTCGGTCCCACGATGCTCACCACCTCTCCTTTGTCTATATGCAGGTCGATGCCCTTGAGCACCTGCAGTGAACCGAAGCTCTTTGTGATATTCTTTATGTCGATCATTGTCTGTTATAATTGTCGGTTTATTGTTGTCTTCCGTTTCCTCCCGTGGCTTGTCATGATGCGTCGGAGCGTCCTTTGTCTATCTTCTTCATCACCCAGTTTACTATCGAAGAGTAAGCGCTGTCAACGGAGTGATGCTGTGGTGCCGTGAATGTCATGTCCTCTGGCGACTGTCCGTTCTGGTCGGGGAACACCACCATCAGGTTATGCTCGTGGTAGTGTCGGTATAGCTCCAGCGGCAGCCGTTCGAACACCGGTTTGTATGACACCGTGCCCTGTCTTGCCGAAATCACCACGAGCATGTGGTCGCTGCTCATCTGCTGCGCCAGTTGTGTGAATTCCTTCCAGTGTTCCATCAATACATATTCTGCCCTCACTCCCGGGTGCTGGTTGCGTATATATTCATTGATGAGCGATGTCGATTCTATCCTTCCGTGGAATATTATCCGGCAGCTCAGGTTTTCAGCCAGTCTCGCCAGCCTCTCTATCCAGCGGTAGAAACCCTGTTCGAACTCCACTCTCGACGGCACCGCCACAAGAATCCTCCTCAGCGTGTTCAGCGGCCTGTTGCACCGGCATAGTATAATCTGCCTGTTCAGCTGGTTCACGAGGTCTGGTGTGAATATCCCCCAGAACTTGTCGCCGTCGGTCTTCTTCTCGTGCAGTCCCATTATTATTTCCGATGCGTCATACTCCTTGAAGGCGTGTATGATGCCGTTTGTGATGTTTGTGGCGAGCCGGCTCTGCGTGAGCATCCTCACGTCTACGGCACTTGCCATCTTCGCCGCTTCCTCCAGTGTGCGCTTTCCGAGCGCCTGGAATTTCTGGCTGTTCTCGTCGTCATACACCACGTTGAGACCTATCAGTCCACGGTTCAGCTTGTTGTTGTGCATCATGAGTGCCATGCTCATCAGCGTCTCTATCTGTCCGCCCGATCTCAGCGGCACGAGAATCTTCTCGTCGTCGTTCTTCCCTTCGCTTTCAGACGCCAGTCCCTCGGTCAGCGTTATCTTCTGCGAGGCGTTGTCGGTCATCATCGATCCGAAGACACACGTGAAGAGAATCATTATCACCACGGCGTTCAGCATGTCGGAGTCAACGAGATATTCGCCCGGTGTGGTCTGCAGTTTCATTCCCACCATCACGATGGCGATAGATCCGGCGGCATGCGACGATGTGAGTCCGAACATCATGTTGCCGTTAGACCATGGCATCCTGAACACGCCCTTCATGACGTATGCCGCCAGTCCTTTGCCCAGCGTGCCGAAGAATATGATGCAGAATATCACGAAAACAGTGTGCCATCCAGTGAACAGCACCCTCACGTTTATCAGCATTCCCACTCCGATGAGGAAATATGGTATGAAGAGCGCATTGCCCGTGAACTCCAGTCTGTTCATCAGCGGTGACACGTGGGGTATGTAGCGGTTCAGAATCAGTCCGGCGAAGAACGCTCCGAACACGCCTTCCAGTCCGATGAACCCCGATACCGCCGCACTGAGGAACATCAGCGCCATCACGAAAATATACTGCGCCACGGCATCCGAATACCGCCTCAGAAACCATCGTGCCATCCTCGGCAGCAGCATCAGTCCGCCTGCCACAAACAGGAATATCTTCAGCAGGAACAGGCACCAGAATCCCACTCCGGCGCCGCTGCCGAACGAGCCCACTATGGCTGCCAGCACCACCAGCGCCAGCGTCAGGGCTATCATCGAAGCCCCCACACACAGTGTCACGCTGACATGACGTTGCAGTCCGTATTTGCATACGATAGGGTAGGCGATGAGCGTGTTTGATGCCATGATGCTGCTGATGAGCAGCGTTGCCGTGGGGTTATAGTTGAGCAGCGAGCTGCTCGCCCAGTAGGTCAGTGCGAAAGGCAACAGGAAGGTGAGCAGTCCGAACAGTGCCACCTTCTTGCCGTTGCTCTTCAGTCCCTCGATGTCCATCTCCAGTCCGGCGAGAAACATGATATAGTAAAGTCCTACCTTCCCGAACAGTTCGAAGCTGCTGTCGCGCTCCAGAATGTTCAGACCGTATTTGCCCACTACCACACCTGCGAGCACCATTCCCACGATGTGCGGAATGCGCAGTTTCCCCATCACGATAGGTGCCGCGAGGATTATGAAGAGCACGACGAAGAAAATCATCGTCGGGTCTGTAATAGGCAGGTAATTGAAAGTATCCGGTATCATAATGCACTAAATTTAATGCAAAGGTGCAAAAAAAATGTTAGAATTGGCGAGATGTACATCGAAAGTTGTAATTTTGCAATAATAATTAAGATAAACGTGCGATTATTAAACACAAATCAAATTAAAAAGTAGATATGAAAGTAGCAATAGTAGGCGCAAGCGGTGCCGTGGGGCAGGAGTTCCTGCGTATCCTTGCTGAGAGAGATTTCCCTATGGACGACCTCGTGTTGTTCGGTTCTGAGCGTTCGGCAGGCAGAAAATACACCTTCAAGGGCAAGGAATATGAGGTGAAGCTTCTTCAGCACAACGATGACTTCAAGGATATCGACATCGCCTTCACCTCGGCCGGCGGCAGCACATCAGAAGAGTTTGCCGGCACCATAACGAAATACGGTTGCGTGATGATCGACAATTCCAGTGCCTTCCGCATGTGCGACGACGTGCCTCTGGTAGTGCCTGAAGTGAATGCCGAGGATGCCCTGAAGCGTCCGCGCGGCATTATCGCCAACCCCAACTGCACCACGATAATGATGGTGGTGGTGCTGAACCCCATCGACAAGCTGAGTCACATCAGAAAGATACACATCGCCTCATACCAGAGCGCTTCGGGAGCAGGAGCGGCTGCCATGGCGGAGCTGGAGCAGCAATACAGGGACATCCTGGAGACGGGCAGCACCACACACGTGGAGAAATTCCCTCATCAGCTTGCCTATAACGTGATTCCGCAGATAGACAAGATGACTCCTAACGACTACACCAAGGAGGAGATGAAGATGTATAACGAGACACGCAAGATAATGCACTCCGATGTACGCACGAGTGCCACCTGTGTGCGCGTGTCGTCATTGCGCTCACATTCAGAGAGCGTGTGGTTCGAGACCGAGCGTCCGCTCACCGTGGAGGAAATCCGCCAGGCACTGAAGGCAGCGCCAGGAGTGACCCTCGAAGACGACCCTCAGAACTATGTATATCCGATGCCTCTGGAGAGTGCCGGCCACGACGATGTGTATGTGGGCCGTGTGCGCAAGGATCTTGCCGACGACAACGGCAACACCCTGTGGCTCACCGGCGACCAGATTCGCAAGGGTGCCGCACTGAACGCTGTTCAGATTGCCGAATATCTCATCAAGGTGGGCGACGTGAAGTAACGGGCGCGCCTGCTTGCAGAAACAACTGATTCTGAAAAGGAATTGAAATGAAAGACATATTGCGACTTTCCGATCTCACGGTCGGATATGGCAAGACGACAAACAGGCGAGTGGTGATGCAGGGTATTGAAGCTGCCCTGCATCCCGGTCGCCTCACTTGTCTTATTGGCGACAACGGAGTGGGAAAGTCCACCCTGCTGCGCACTATCTCCGCCTTCCAGCCTAAGCTCGGCGGAGAGATAATGCTCGGCGAGAGAGAGATTGACTCGTTCACCCGTCAGGAACTGGCGAGGCTCATCGGAGTGGTGCTCACGGAGCGGCCGCAGGTGCAGAACCTCACCGTGTTTCAGATGGCTGCCATGGGGCGCAGCCCGTACACGGGATTCTTCGGACGCCTCAGCGACGACGACAGGCGCATAGTGGGCGAGAGCCTGCGTATGGTGGGCATAGAGCATCTTGCCGGACGCATGGCAGGCACACTGAGCGACGGTGAGCGACAGAAGATGATGACGGCGAAGGCGCTGGCGCAGCAGACCAGCGTGGTGTTTCTCGACGAGCCTACGGCTTTTCTCGACTATGGCAGCAAGGTGGAGACTCTGCAGATGCTCCGTTCGCTGTGTCATGACAACGGCAAGACGATACTCCTCTCCACACACGACCTCGAACTGGCCCTGCAGATTGCCGACGACCTGTGGGTGATGACTCATGAGCGGCTCATCACTGGACCTACCGCCGCCCTCGCCGCCGACGGCACCCTGTCGCGGTTTATCGACAAGCGCGGCATCCGCTTCGATCCCACCACGATGACGATACGTGTGGTGGCGGAATAGCTTACCCTTTTTTTTACTTGTTTTACTGAAATTGGAAGCCTGACTGTGGCAAATGGTCAGGCTTGGAATCCCTCAACGGTAATTGACTGATTGGGGTAGGAAAATAGATGCGAAATCTGCCCAATTCCGATATATATTCCTTGTTTTTTAATATCATATATTTCGATTGGTCATTTTTTTTCATTACCTTTGCCGGCACAATTTGGTACGAAGACAATTTCGATATTTTACTGATGAGGAAAGAGAAGACCCTCGTTCAGACTACAAAGAAGTATATAAAAAATTAATTTACAAACAAAATTCAGTTATCTGTTTATGAAGAAAGAAGAGCAATCTTTTGGCTGCGGCATATCCGTGTCGCAGAAAGGACATGCCCTGTCTGGATGGATTCTGCGTATCGTCCCTCTCTTCGCTATGCTTTTCGCCACAGTGGTGGCAAAGGCGGCGGGCGACGGCGACGGCGTGAAGTTCAATCCGGGGGTGAGGTATTCGCAGTGGGCGATAAACTCACGTCTGCATGATTTCTATGGCAACACGAAGTTATTTGGGTTTGATGTTTATGACGCCAATAACACAAAGAAGTCTACGGTGCAGTGGAAGAACGACAAAAAAGGCAACATTGACAAAAGCTTTGATTACGTTGCCGGTCTTGTGGCAAAGGCAACACTCGAGGCGGCGGATTATTACGCAGGTTTCGACTGGTCGAAGCCATGGTTCTATTCTGCACAGGCATTTGCTGCAGAAGTGACATATTCAAATGATTCGAAGCCGACACTTGACGCTATGAATGCCGTCAAGATGTATTTCCCTATTCTTTCGAGCAGTCTGAAGAGTGACAACGTGGTCACAAAAGCGAACACCGCTCTTGCCAATCTTGCCAATGATATGAAGAATTATAATACTAACTACTCTATCGGCGGTTCGAAATCTACTCTAAACGAAGGAAATGCAAGTGATGCACAGAAGCAGATGTTCGGTGGCTGGTTCCACAAGTCGTCAGACTATGTTGACCAGATGTGGCTCGATGGCGCATATATGGGTAGTGCCACGCTGGCACAGCTTACAGGCTATTTGGGCGACGACAAGAATATCTTCGGAAGCAAGGAGGCTGACTGGAATATGGTGGCCAAGCAGCTCAATATCGTATGGAACCAGTGTTGGGATTCCAATAAACAGCTTATGTATCACGCTTTCAGCGCAACGGGCGATGCTAAGGCTTCAACAGAGACTAATAAAACATGGGCTGGTATCAGCAACAGTGCCGATGCTCCTGTTTATCACTCTGCCGCTTTCTGGGGGCGTGCTAATTCGTGGTATTTCTTTGCCTTGGTTGACGCTCTTGAAGCAATGAAGAACGACAAACAGGAGAATACCGAAAACTATAAAACCTTGAAGAGCCATCTTGATTCCTTTGCCGCTGGAATCGTAAAGTGGCAAGACCAGACAACTGGCGGTTGGTATCAGGTGATGGACGAGAAAGGTGATTATAAAGCAAGCAATTATAATTCCAGCTATCGTTGGACTACCTCTTACAATAATTATATAGAGACATCCGCTACAGCAATCTTCTCTGCAGCCCTTTTCAAGGCTGTCCGCTTGGGATTGCTCGGAGACACATACAGGGGTGCCGCCAAAAAGGCATTTGAAGGAATCGTGAACAATTTTGTCGCTCCAAAGGCTGACGGTACTATAAATATATGGAGTAGCTCCCGTTCTGCAGGATTGGGTGGTAAAAACTATCGTGACGGTTCTAAGGATTACTATATTCTTGGCACGGATACAAAAATTGTGACCAAGGAAGACAACCTCACCGAGGGCAAGGTGCTCGGCGGTTTCATTATGGCGGCAACGGAATATGAGCGCGCTTATCAGAATCAGGACGGTAGTGCTCAGATTCTCTTCTCTTATGACCTGCAGCCTGCTTACGATTTGACGCAGTCGGACGCTACGGCTCCCAAAGTGGAGGTGTGTGGCACGGGTGCAGCCAATGCGACATACCAGTGGTATGACGCCAATACTGATGCTGCCGTAAAGGGAGCCACAGTGGCTCAGTTCATTCCTCAAACCACAGGCAACTATTACTGCGAGGCTACAGTGGACAACACGAGCATACAGACGAGTGCGACGAATATCAAGGTTAATTCCAACTCTTCTGCCGACAAGCAGAAATTCACCGTCACTGCTACGGCAGAAAACGGAACAGTGGAAATCAAGGACGGCGCCGGCAATGTGGTGACCTCCGGAACACAGGTGGAGGAGGGCACAAAACTTGTATTCACAGCCAATGCAAACACGGGATATGTGTTTGACAGCTGGACGGCAACCGGTGGTGAGGCATCCGACAATGTATATACCATCAGTTCCCTCAATGCCGACGCCAACGTGACGGCTAATTTCAAAAAGGAAAATACTGGAGGTGGCGATACCATGGAGACGACATTGTTTTCGATGGTGATAAACAGTAGTCCTGCTTCATTGACGGTAGCAAAAGGAACTGCTGATGAACCAACTTATAAACAACTCACAGGCGAACATGCTGCGATAACAGGAGGAACCGTTACTTTGGTGAATACTCGTGACCAGGATTGGGCACCTTTCTCTAATGCTTCTATTACTGTTAGTGATAAAAGTAAAAACTATATTCGTATAAATCTTGACAAGTCTTTGGATGATGGTGATGTGATAAATATAAAAGACAATAGCAAAGCGTTCAAACTGTCGGCTGAGGCATCCTCTTCTAACAGCGTGTCAACAGCAAATGGCTCTTATACTTTGGATGCAAATTCTGTGCTGAAAGGGAAAAACGAAATATTTGTATTTTGGAGTGATAAATCCAATCCTCTCTCTTCCATCACCATCACCCGCAAGACCACTACTCCGACGACCTCTCCGTTGGTTATTGCAGTGGAAGACGTGGAGATGAATGTCACCGACGAAGTGACAAAGCAGCCGGAAGTGAAAGTGTATGGCACTGCAGACAAACTTCTTACTCTCGGCTCAGATTATACCCTGTCTTTCTCTACCGACAACAATAACGTGACCATCAATGAAAACGGAGTGTTCACGGCAGCAGGAAGCAAGTCCAATTATACTGAAGGCGTCACCAACGTCACCGTTACGGCTACACCGTCTGCAGCGCTTGCCGAAAAATATACCGAAGCAAAATGGACCTTCAAGTTCACCGTGAGGAAGGGCAAGATGAAGCCCGTGTTCATGCCTGCATTCAAAGGCGCTACCATCAAGGTGAAAACAGGTACGAAGAAGACCATCGAGGTGCCTCTCAATTATGGAGGAGAGAACGTGAGCGGATATTTCGATGTGAAATACTCTTGCTCTCCTTCGTTAAAGCTGACAAACTCGAATAACACGATGGCATGCACCTTCAGCACAGTAGGTACATACACTATAACGGTCAGTGCCACTCCTAAAATCATCAATCAAGGCACCGACGATGAGTTCAACTATGCTGATGAGTATGACGCTCCGGATAATGTGACATTCACTGTTGACGTGAGCGGTTCTTATACCGTTCCTACAGTCACTCTCAATCCCTCTACAGACAAGACTATCTATGTGGGCGATGTGGTGGATGCTCCAGCCGTAAGCGTTACTGATGCACAGGGTACGGCAATCGACAAGAGCAAATACACTATGGAGTGGACATCCTTCGCACCCGACGTTTGTAAGGTGGATGCCGCAACGGGCAAGATCGAAGGCGTGAGCGCTGGCGACAAGTTGAAGATACAGCTGAAAGTGAGCGGAGATGGCTTTGAGGATGTGTTCGCATATCTCCTCGTTTCTGTTGACGACCCCGCGAAATATCGCGTGAAGGCTCCTGGTTCGGGAGTGACATACAGTCCGATGACACCATTATTCAATCAGAACAAGACCCTCGCCGTGACTCTCGGCGGATGGAGCTTCACCGACCGCCCTAAGGCTCCCGTGTCGAAAGAGGGACTCACCTATGGCACAAATAACAAATGGGCTGATGACTCTTCAAAGGCAACCTGGGTTATCAAGGGCTTCGACTATTATCTCCCCGGTCTCACATGTCAGAATGCTCGTCAGGAAGACGGTGCCTGTCCGTTGCCAAGCGAGACGCAGTGGTATGACGGAAAACTGCAGAAGGTAAAGGGCGGCACGGTAGATCCGATGTTCTATGTGCCATGTTCGGGAGCATATCTCACTGTGGAACCGAAGACCAACGGTAAGGTCAGCGTCAGCGTGTTCCAGAACGGAGTGTTCGACAAGTCGGGTGGCGTCTATGCATACCGTCCGCAGCGCCGTGTGTTCGTGTTGGACGAGGCGGGAAAGGTGGTGGCTTCTGAGGCGACAATCAGTGCTACAGGAGGCAAACTCACCGTGGCAGACAAGAATGCTACCGGCGACCTGAAGGATCCATACAAGATAACAAACTATCCTTGTAACATCACTGGACTGGCAACCGGTCCTGCCACAACGGGTGGCGGAAAGGACAGCAATCCTTCTCCTAAAGTGGAGGAAGTTATGAAGCATTTCCGCGGCATGACATCCTTTGTGATGACAGAAGCTGGATTCCAGAACAACGTGTATGAGAGCAACATCGACAACAAGGACACGTGGGGCGAATCTGCCACGCCAAACAAAGGTGCCGACGACAATGTGATGGGTTCTCACGGATGGTCGGTGCTTGTGGATGCGGCTGTGACTTACACCTTCGATGTGAAGGCTGGCAAGACATATTATATATATAACTATGGTTCGAAACTCGGTTTCTATGGATTCTCATTTGATGAGGCTAAGGGACAGACGGTGAAGAACTATGAATTCAATGACGATGCGACAAACACCATCGAACCGACCAAGGCTGGTGAACTGACCAAGGCGAAGGTGAACCGCAAAATGACGGCTGGCGTGTGGACAACATGCGTGTTGCCGTTCAGCCTGAACAAGCAGCAGGTGGATGCCATATTCGGAAATACTTACGACAGGGATACTCCCAACGGAACGCAGATTCTGTATTTCGACCGTGTGGAGGGAACGAAGGCTATTTTCGTGCGCCATGCCTACAACAATATCGTGGCTGGCAAACCGTTCCTCATCAAACCGACAAAGGATGTCGCCTCTATCAATACTGCAGAGGTGGAAGGCTATCCTTACGTGACGATAGAGAACACTCAGCCGGCAGAATGGTGCAAGGGCAACGGATATGTATGGATGGCGAGCTACAGCAATGACCTGACGGTGAAGGAGGGCGACTGCTTCATCAGCAACAAAGACGGTTCGTTCAAGAATTTCGTCGGCGACCCGGGCACGCTGAAGGGCTTCCGCGGTTATCTCAAGAATATCGGCACCAACGGAGTGTCTGAGGCAAAGAAACTCACCGTGGGCATGGGTAGCAATGTGACAACCGACGAGACTTCGGCAATCGACGGTATCTTGATCGACGGCGACATGCCGGCAGACAGCGTCACCGCAGCAGACGGTAAGGTGTATAACCTCAACGGACAGGTTGTGGCAACCTCATACCGACAGTTCCAGGCATTGCCCGGCGGCGTGTATGTGGTTAACGGAAAGAAAGTAGTGAAGTAAGCAAGCTCCGAATACTTGTAGCAAACAAGTTTCTGGATAACTTGAAGTAACAAGTTCTGAATACTTGTAGCAGCAAGTTCTGACAACTTATCGCAGTCAAGTTCTTACAGCTTGTAGAAACTAATAATAAATGTAACAATGAACAAGAAAACATATATCACCCCACAGACCACGCTTGTGAAATGTCATATCGAGAGCGTGATGCAGCAATTGTCAAAGACAGGTGGAGAAAGTAAAGTGGACCCCAACACACCAATCGCCCCTCCACAGGGCGGCACTGGTGGAAGTGACGAATTGAGCAAGGAGAACTCCGGTCTCCTTTGGGACTATTAGTCCCGCTTCTTTTTCTTTTTGTCGGCATCATGCCGGGATAGGGTAGCTCACAGCTCCCTATCCGCATGATGTCCATGCAAGTCGCCATGACTGAACGGCATAATCTCCGTTAGTGTATCAGACGATGTAATGTCAGTTTATCCATTAGATGGTGTAATGTCTGTTTAGTGTATCAGACGTTGTAATGTCAGTTTATCCATCAGACGTTGTAATGTCTGTTTAGTGTATCAGACGTTGTAATGTCTGTTTAGTGTATTAGACGTTGTAATGTCTTTGACTCTAAAATAAATAGCGCAATAAATTTTGTCAGGTGGAAAACATTCCGTACCTTTGCACCGCAAAATTGCGCTTGTGGCGAAATTGGTAGACGCGCCAGACTTAGGATCTGGTGTCTCGCGACGTGTAGGTTCGAGTCCTATCAGGCGCACCATACAGAATCCTAACTGCTTGAATATGGGCAGTTAGGATTTTTTAGTTGTATGCTCGGTACGAGCATTGTCTAACGGGTGCAAGTCCCGAGTAAGCCTTAATAGCGGGAATTAC
>OGJX01000838.1_pt1 | contig 24424 bp, 20 predicted proteins | sample 1572381 | NCBI WGS metagenome assembly OGJX01 (sample SAMEA2582085, study PRJEB24529) | metagenome | biome: Human gut stool | place: China | collected 2011
CCATCGAGGTGTTCCACTCTATTTTTGCATGGCTCGTAGCTAGGCTAACTTTCTAGTTAATTTCCCGGCATTCTCGCTTCGGTAGATTGCCAATTCCCCCGGATTCTTCTATACTGAAATCAAATATTAAAACTATAAAGGGGGCTGGTGAAGCACATGGATAAGGCCAAAATGGGAACTTTCATCAAGGAACAGCGGATGGCTCTGGGACTGACGCAGCAACAGCTGGCCGAACAGTTACATATTACGAACAAGGCAATCTCACGTTGGGAAACCGGCAATGCTTACCCCGACATTTCTCTGTTGGACGATCTGGCGGCTGCGCTGTCGGTATCGGTTGAAGAGCTTTGTCGCGGTGAGCGGATTGCCCTGCCCTCTGCTGACACCAATACACTCCTGAGCGATGTCATCACCGAGGTAAGACAACAGAAAAAAGACAGAGCCGCGAAATGGCTTCGCATCCTCTGTCTTAGTATTTTTTCCGTGATCCTTCTTGCGTTTCTCTTCTTTACTGGTGCGTTCTTATTTATACAAAATGAAGCAAATTTAGACGAAGCACTCTTCACCCTGGCTTTGGGTGCCTTTGCCATCGGGCTTATGCTTTTCCGGTACGGGATTCCGATCCTTCTGCTTGCCATCGCTCTACCGCCGTTACTTTGCAGACGCCCCCGGCAGCCGGCGGAGACCATCGTCTGTATCCTGCTGTCGGTTCTGTCCGTCCTCTGGCTGATCTTTGGCGGACACTTTCTCTGGTTCCAGTTATTCTAGCATTTCCATCGTTTTGCATAATCTTTCCGTCCGCTGACGATGGCAGAATAAGCATCAAAAGAATTTTATTCCTAATTACTTTCCAAACAGTGTACTCAAAATTCCTCTCTTGATGACCTGGGCACCGGTGTTGATCAGCTGGCGTTCGATCTGGGCCTGTCGGCGTTCCGCTGCCTTTTCCTTCTTTTTCTGTGCTGCTTCCCACTCTTTCTGTTTCTGCTTTACGGCGGATTCCTGTAGCTTGGCCTGCTGCTTTGCCAGAGCTTCCTTATCCTTCTCCAGCTGTGCCCGCTCTGCTGCCAGCTGCGCCGCTTTCGCCTCATGCTCCATGGTATCTGTCAACACTTCGTAGGCAGAAATATTGTCCACTGCCTCATCGTAGCGTCCCATGCCGTCTCTCGCCATCAGATTCCTGCGCTCCGTCTCATCCACAGGTCCCATAAAGCTCTGGGGGCAGATGATGGAGGTACGCTGGGCGATGCCGGGCACGCCGTTCTCATCCAGGAAGGATGTCAGCGCTTCTCCTACACCTAACTCCATGATGACTTCCTCTGCCTTAAACGCCGGATTAGCCCGCAGAGACTGTGCTGCCGCCCGGACAGCTTTCTGCTCCGCCGGAGTGTACGCCCGGAGGGCATGCTGTACCCGGTTGCTTAACTGTGCCAGCACAGAATCGGGAATATCACTGGGGCTCTGGGTCACGAAATAGATACCCACGCCCTTGGAACGGATCAGCTTTACCACCTGCTCGATCTTCTGCACCAGTATCTTCGGTGCATCAGCAAACAACAGGTGTGCCTCATCGAAGAAAAATACCAGCTTCGGCTTTTCCAGATCTCCCGCCTCGGGAAGCTTCTGGAATAATTCTGACATCATCCATAACAGGAAGCTGGCATACAGTGTGGGATTCTGCACCAGCTTTACACAATTCAACACGTTGACGATACCCTTGCCGTACACATCCGTACGCATCCAGTCATAAATATCCAGATCCGGTTCTCCGAAAAAGAGATCTCCGCCCTGATTCTCCAGAGGCAGTAACGCCCGCAGAATACCGCCCACGGACTGCTTGGAGATACTTCCGTAGGTGGTCAGATAGTCATCCTTGTGTTCTGCCACATAATTCAGCAGAATACGCAGATCCTTTAAGTCGATCAATAAAAGTCCCTTGTCATCCGCGATCCGGAAGACAATATTCAATACACCTTCCTGCGCAGCGGTGAGCCCCAGAATACGAGATAAAAGCTCCGGTCCCATATCGGAGATGGTGGCTCTCACAGGATGTCCGCCCTCCTGATAGATATCCCAGAAGCAGACCGGATAAGCCTTATAGGAAAAGCTGTCGCGGATACCGAATTTATCGATCCTCTTGTCCATAGACTCCGAAGCCACACCCGCCGTGGCAATGCCGGAGACATCTCCCTTGACATCACACAAAAAAACCGGAACTCCCGCGTCCGAAAATGATTCTGCCATAGCTTTCATCGTAATCGTCTTGCCGGTGCCGCTGGCTCCTGCGATCAGTCCATGGCGGTTACTCATATTCAGCGGCATATTCACACGCTGACCATCTGCCAGGCCCATATATATCTGTCCGTCTGTATACATAATTGTCCCTCATCCTCTCTATTTTATCTCTATTTTCCTGCTGCCCTATCCCGTGGGGATATCAATAGAAGATATCTTCTACGACTTTTTGAAACGTTTCTTCCCCGTCATATGCTCCACTTTCAGGCAGAATATCTCCGTCCTGGCTACGACTTCCGGTCGGAATACGAAATTCTCCGTTCTGTCAGGATAGTACTGCTTCATCAGAAGATTCAATGCTTTCTGTTTTTCCGCATCCGACAGGATCTCTATAGTTCCCTGACCGATCACGCTCTCGTATTCCATGGTGCACTGACAGCCGTCTTCCTTCTCCGACAGCACCAGTCTGTGGGAGCAATCCATCTCGAAGCTTGCCCTGGCATCCTTACGGATCAAGTCATATTTTTTTCCTTCTTTTGCCCCATGAAAATAGAGTGTCACTCTGCCGTCCGTCTCTTCCATTCCGAAATTCAACGGCAGAAGATACGGATAGCCTTCCTCATCATTCAGTGCAAGTCTGCACACATCACACCTCTTCATGACATCTGTCATTTCCGAAAATTCTGTAATCTCACGATCGTTACGACGCATTGTATTCCTCCTGTGCTGCATTTTGTTTTTCTGTCAATATCTGTGCGCCCGACAGGCTTTGCGGCATATAAATGCCGGGTAAGCCATCATTGGAATTTCATATACTCTTTCACAGATATATTTACTATAGCGCATAAACAAGATATAATGCAACTATATCCTTCCGTAAGGAATTTTGAAAGGAGTTTTATTTTGCAAAACAAAGTATCCCATTGTTCTATTTTCCCACCGGATCTCAGTGCTCTGACGCTGCATATCCTCGCTATGGCATTCATGTTCTGTGATCACCTGTGGGCTACCCTCGCCGGAGATGCCTGGTGGCTGACCGGCATTGGCAGACTGGCATTTCCCATGTTCGCCTTTTTCCTGGTGGAAGGCTTCTTCCATACCCATGATAGGAAAAAATATTGTATGCGCCTGCTTCTTCTGGCCATTCTTTCTGAGCTTCCCATCAATCTGATGTACAGCGGGCTGTTATTCTATCCATTTCATCAGAACGTGATCTGGACACTGCTCACAGGCTTCCTGTGTATCTGGGCAATGGATACCCTACGGAAAAAATGTCCGGTCTGGCTGTGGATTCCGGCGATCCTGCTGCTATCTGCAGTAGGCTACGTGCTGGCAACCCTCCTCATGTTCGACTATTACGGGGAAGGCGTTCTGACCGTTATCGTATTCTATCTCTTCCATGGGAAAAAATGGTGGCAGCTTGCCGGACAGTTTGCCGGGCTCTACTGGATCAATGTCATGCTGTTGGCAGGAATGCAGATTCCATTACAGCTTTTCGGTCATGCCTTCGAGATTTCAGAACAGGGACTGGCGCTGTTGTGTCTGCCGCTTCTGTGGTGCTACCATGGACGCCAGGGCGCGCATAACCGCAAGATCCAGCTTGCCTGCTATGCCTTTTATCCGGTACACATGCTGGTACTGGGGATTCTGTCAAAGCTGATTTTTAGTTAAAATCATAATGCTGACAGAAAGTCTATTCCCTAAAGTAAAAAACTCCCGATGGAATCATTCCACCGGGAGTTCTATATTTTTACTCTAAATTAGTACTGCTTCACCTGTTCTTCGCCGTTCATGACACGCAGAGCGCCCTGAGCCAGAGCTAACAGCTCGTCCTCACCAGGATATACGGTCACAGGAGCGATCCAGCCGCATCTCTCTTTCAGCTTAGCCACTACATCCTCACCATATGCAATGCCTCCGGTGATAACGATCTGGTCTACCTTGCCGTTCAGCACACAGGCCATAGCACCGATGTCTTTGGCTACCTGTAACAGGAATGCCTGCTTCACCTCCGCTGCCTTGGCATCGCCTTCATTGGCACGCTTGGTAACTTCACGCATATCGTTGGTACCCAGGTAAGAATTCAGGCCGCCCTTGCCGATCAGCTTTGCACTGATCTCCTTCTCAGTATATTTTCCGGAGAAGCACATTTTTACCAGTGCTGCGCAAGGCACACCGCCTGCACGCTCCGGAGAGAATGCACCGTCACCGTCAAATGCACTGAATACGTCTACAACCTTGCCGTCCTCATGTGCGCCTACGGATACGCCGCCGCCCATGTGCACGACTACCAGACGTAAGGACTCATAAGGCTTGCCGGCCTCTTTTGCATATCTCTTGGCAACTGCCTTCTGGTTCAGGGCATGGAAGATACTTCCTCTGGGGATCTCTTCCAGACCGGAATATCTTGCGATGGGCATCAGCTCATCTACTACAACGGGGTCTACGATGTAAGAGGGAACGCCGATCTCATCACCGATCTCTCTTGCCAGAATACCGCCTAAGTTAGAAGCATGCTGACCCTGTACACCTACTTTTAAATCCTCCAGCAGATCATCGGTTACCGCATAGGTACCACTGGGGATAGGCTTTAACAGACCGCCACGTCCTACGATCACGTTGAAGCTCTTCAGATCGCAGTTCTTCTCTGCCAGCAGATCGGTAATGATCTTCTTACGGAAATCCTTCTGTTCGAAAATAGTATCGTATTTGGAGATCTCCTCGGTAGAATGTCTCAGGGTTTCTTCAAATAATAAGTTCTCATCCTCAAATACACCGATCTTGGTGGAGGTGGAACCGGGGTTGATGATCAGACTCTTGATTGCCATTGTGTGTTTCCTCCTATATTCACTCTTATATTCGCTCTTATGCTTTACCGCTTTGTCCACTACAGCATCTATACCTGCCGACAGCAGTTCTCCCGCAGCTTCCACAGCGGCTTCGATCACGATATCCATAGCTTATTTCTGATTCTTTTTCATCTCTTCTGCTACAACTGCAGCCAGTGCCAGGGAGTATACCTTGGTCTCGAAGGTATCGGAACGGCTGGTCAGGACTACGGGTACCTTGGTACCGGTCAGGATGCATCCGTTCTTTACTTTTACCATATGTACGATTGCTTTGTATACAAGGTTGCCGGCATGGATATCCGGGAACAGCAATACATCTGCATCACCCTGGATCTTACGGTCGGTAGCTCCCTTATGCTTGGCTGCCTCGGGATCGATCGCCAGGTCAAGAGACAGCGGGCCGTCTACGATACAGCCGGGGATCTGTCCTTCTTCACACATCTTAGTCAGTTCTGCCGCATCTACGGTAACGGGCATCTTTGGATTTACAACCTCAACTGCTGCTAAAGGTGCTACCTTAGGCTCTGCAACGCCGCAGGCATTACATACCGGAATGGTGTTCTTGATGATCTGAACCTTCTCCTCCAGTGTAGGATAGGTCATGAATGCAACATCGGTCAGGAACAGAAGTCTGTCAATGCCGGGAATCTCAAATACACATACATGAGACAGGGTTCCACCGGTACGAAGGCCTACTTCTTTGTTCAGTACGCTCTTTAAGAAGTTCTTGGAGTCGATCAGGCCCTTCATATACATATCTGCACGGCCGTCATGTGCCAGCTTTACAGCTTTCAGGGAAGCTTCGATCATATCCGGCTCATTGATGATCTCATAATCGGAGAGGTCCATATTCAGTCTGGCTGCAATCTCACGGATCTTTGCCTCATCACCTACCAGGATTGCATCTGCAATGCCCAGTCTCTTGGCCTCATGTACAGCTTCCAGTACTGCACTGTCCTGTGCAACGGAGACTGCGACGGTCTTCTTCCCACACTCTTTTACTTTTGCTACGATGTCATCAAAATTCATTTTCTTCCATTCCTTTCCGCCCCTCGTGGGCTCCAAGTATGAATACATTCCACACATTATTCGCAAAATCGCACGATAAATCGTGCTTTCGCTGCTGCGCAGCTATTTTTGCTCATATGTGTGGCGGTGACTCTATTCGAGTCACCTAAAATCAAGCAAAACTGCTTTTTACATGCAAGCATGACAAAGCAGTCCCGCTTGATTTCATTGTCTTCCGAATAGTCACTCTAATCGTTAAAATAATAACACACTGGAATACAAAAATCAAGCTACTATAACAAATATAGCCACCTCTAAATGAGGTGGCTGATATCTGCCAGGGTCGGTACGCAGGCGTACAGACATTTTTTTAATTTTTCATCTGGCTGTGTCTGATCCGGCACCATCACAACCTTACAGCCGGCGCGGTAAGCACTCATGACTCCGTTGGGAGAATCCTCCACGGCCATGCACTCTTCCGGTGCCAGTCCCAGCTGCCTGCAGGCATAGAGATAAATATCCGGGGACGGCTTACCTTCTGCTACCATAGTGGCCGAAATCAGTTTCTCAAAATACGGCCGAAGTCCTGCCATCGCCAGATATTTTTCCGTCCGCTCCAGATCCGTCGCTGTGGCAACCGCTGCGGTGATATGCCTTTTTTTCAGATCTTCCAGAAGCTCCACGGCACCGGGCTTGCATTTGATGCCATCCCGGTCCAGTGTTTCTTCCATCATCTCTTTTCGTTTGTCACGCACCACATAATAGTCAAAATCTTCACCGTACCAGTCCTTGAGCTGTCTGGGGGCAAAGGGGCGTCCCAGACTGCGCATCGTAAGTGCCTGCTCATCTGTCATGGTATACCCACAGGCTGCCAGTGCCTTCGGCCAGAAAATACGGTAATATTTTTCGGTATCGATCAGCGTACCGTCCATGTCAAATAAAACTGCCTGAATCATTGTTATTCCTCTGCGTCAGCCGTCTGTCCGGCATCTTCTTCTGCGTCTGTTTTGCCGCTCTGGTCCTCGTCAGCTTTTCCGGCTTTCCGGTCACGTTTTGCCGCCTTGCGCGTCTTCCAGCTTTTTGCCGCTTTTTTCCCTAACAATACGATCAACAGGATCACGACTACACCACCGACGATGCAAAGTACGATCAGCAGTGTATGACTGCCCTCGGCCTCTACCGTGCGGAAGCTGCCGGGCACTTCCATGGTAAACTGTCTATAGCTGCCGATCACAGTGGATTCCACTTCCGTGTACTCTCCATCCTGTGCTACCTCTATGACAGTGTTATCCGCATCCTCACAGTAGACACGCAAGGTTGCTTCTCCGGTATAGTCCGGTGCATCCTCTTCCATGGAATTGGTCATGGATACTGTATAAGTATTTCCCTCTACCTGCAGATGCAATGCTGCATTGGGATAGAAGTTGCCTTCTGCCATAACCAGTGCCTTATTGTTATCGTTTTTCTCTGCGGAAGCAATGGATGCGGTCCATTCCTCATACTCTGCTTCCAGCACTTTATTACCGGTAATATCACTGAAATCATAATCCGGCCATACACCGTAATAGCCATCCTTCTCCGGTACTTCCGGAATCTGGTCTGCCGACAGATAATCCCCGTAACCGCATTTATAGGAAGCCACTTCTACACCATCCGCCTGGAAGGTAATGGTAAACTGTGAGAAAGCGTCCGGAACGTCTTTGCTGCAGAATTCCTGGTAGGACAACGGGGTAGCACCGCCCTGATAACCAATGCCGTCTACGCCACCGGCTCCGCCTTCCACATAATAGTTGCCATACAGAGTTCCATCATCACTGACTTTTCCGGCAATGCTGCCCTGGCCTTCGCCGGACATATCCAGATCATTGTACGCATAGCTGTAGAAAATATCACAGCCTTCTCCGGCAATACCTCCGATATTATTTTTACCGGTGATCCTGCCCATGCTGTAACAGCTGCGGATCGCATAGCTGGCAGATCCGGCAATTCCTCCCACATAGCTGCCTCCGGTACTCTCTACGGGTGCATAAGACTCACAGGAAATGACTGCGCCATATTCTGCTTTACCGACCACACCGCCGACATAGTCTTTTTTACCGGTCACGTCTCCAAGGTTGCGGCTGTCTCTGATGACTGCCTTGACCGTCTGCTCCACATCGAAACTCTCCGTTCCGGTTAAAGTGATATCGTCCTCAGGGTCAAAATCGTATTCCGTTGCCACCTGTCCAACGATACCGCCCACATTCGTATCGGCTTCCACCGTACCGCGGTTCACACATAAGGTGACCTTTCCCTTCTGGAAGCTGGAGGTATCATAGCGCGCTTCTTCGGTTCCTTCCGGTTCTGCGGTGTCATCCTCCGCATCGGGATCTCCGGGGTTCACCTCTTCCTTGCTGGCTGACTCATCCGAAGTATCTTCTACAGAAATTCCTTCATACCGGAAGAGATCATCCCGGATTTCGCTGACCAGATTCCGCAGAACTCTGGCCTGATCCATCAGCTCATCCATGTGGGCACTGGTGCTGTCTGTCCCTGCTTCCAGTACATCCCCCAACTGACCCAACTGGTCAAAAGCCTTGTCGAGCCTGTCATTCAGTGTATCCAGATTATCTTTGATACCGCCACTGCGATCCGTGGAAGCATTCGTCATGTTATCCAGATGCTTGGTGGCATTCTCTCCAAATTTTTTCAGTGCCGATTTATAGCTCTCCGTATCGTTCGGTACGGTGATGGTAATGTTTCCGCCACTGACGTCATGATCGCCATCGCCACCCCAGTTACCATTCCAAATGTCATTTCCACTGATGGTAACGTCATGACTGTTGCCGTTATTCTTGTCATTATCCGCCTGCTTGTTCAGATCGTCATTCAGGACTTTCAGATCGTTGCTGACGCCGTTCAGCTCCTGATTGTAAATATACCACAGATCATGAGCGGTCCCGGTCAGAGAACTTCCCGCATTGTTGGCATCCTTCAGGTTCGAACTGATACTCTTGGCAATACCGGATGCCTGTTTGCTATAGCTGCTCACATCCTTCTGGGTGGCATCCAACATATCCAGGAATTTGTCTGTCTCTGTATCCAGTTCCTTCAGCTTGTCACTGAGGTACTGAATCTCCAGGAACGGCTCCATCTGACCCACGATACCGCCCACATCTTTTCTACCCTGCACATATCCGGTGTTGGTGCAGTTCTGCAGATAGCCCTGATGCAGTCTGCCTACGATACCTCCGGTATTATAGCCTACATGCTGGTAGCCGATGGCACCGGAATTGGAGCAATAATAAATCTTACCATCCGAAATACCTGCGATACCGCCGGTGTCCGTATGAGCTGCCACATTGGAGGTACTGTTGATTTGCTCCAGATTGTCCATGGTGATATCTTCCAGATCATAAGTCACTTCCGTGCTGTACGTATTGATATTGCCATTGTTGCTGCAGTTATTCAGAATACCGTGGTTGTTGCCCACAATACCGCCTGCGGAATGATTGCCGATCACATTTCCGGAGGATTCACACCGACGGATCTCTCCGCTCTCGGCATTGACTCCGGCAATACCGCCGACATCCGTATCACCGACCACATTTCCGGTAAATTTACAATTTTCAATGCTGCCATAGTTCACACCGACGATACCGCCGACCTGATCCTGACTTCCAGAGGGAGATACTTCCCCCGTGACCGTAAGGTTGCGGACTTTTGCTCCCTCCTGCACATAGCGGAACAATCCCACTGCCGAACCGTCTCCGGTCAGTTTCACATTGGAAATAGTAAAACCGCTGCCGTCAAAGATTCCTGCAAACGTAGGAATACTGAGTTCACCTGTCATGCTCAGAACAATGTCGTTCTGCAGCACTACTTTTTTATCTCTGGACCAACTGTCCAGTACACAGTTCTCCACCAGTTTCCGCAGATCCTCCTCCGTGCTGATCTCTATGACTGCATAATCCTGCTCCTTTATCGTGCTGCTATAACCGCTGCCGCCTCTGTACTGCTCATAGGTCAAAGTTTCTGCTGCATAGGCGGTGGCCGGTGTCTGCAGGATCAATGCTGCTCCCAGCAGGAAACATAATAATCTCTTACTGTTCATCTTCTGTTCCCTCGCTTTCTGCTGTTTTTTCTTTATCCGAAGCTTTCTTATCCGCAGCTTCTGTATCTGCTCCGGTTGCTTTCTGTCCGGCTGTCTCATCCTCCGGCAGCTCCTGGGCTTCCAGTCTGGGATAGTTTTCTTCCGGGGCATCGTCCCGCTCCTCCATCGTCACGGTATCCTTGGGACGCACCACCGCACCCATCTCACCATCAATGACACCGATGAAATCACCCTCCAACACACCATTGACATAACCCTTGATGTGACCGTTCATACGGATTCTTCCGGCGGAGGGCAAAGGCTTTGCCAGATCCCGTTTCAGTGTAAATGCTGTCTTCTGAATAATGATATCTCCGATCAGCAGTGTCTGCGGCAATGCCAGCAGTACCAACAAAATAGATGTCAGAGTACCACGACCAAGAGCCAGTCCGATGGCCGCTACCGCTGCATTGGAAGATACATAGCTGATAATAAATCCCGCAGATACCAGCATGGATCCGCTGGTAACAATGGTAGGGAACGCCTGGTTCAGTGCTTCGATGGTGGCTTCCTTGATCGGCATATAGGTCTTCAGATCCATGTAACGGCTGGTGATAACGATAGCGTAGTCGATCGTTGCACCCATCTGGATCGCAGATACTACCAGATATCCCAGGAAATATACATTTTCATTCAACAGATACGGCAATGAGAAGTTCATCCAGATACTACCCTGAATCGTTACAACCAACAGTACCGGCAGACCGGCGGACTGGAAGGTGAACAGCAGGATGATCATAACGAACAATGCTGTCAGCACCGTGATGATCGTATTATCCGTTGCGAAGGAATCGCCCAGATCCTTATCACTGGTGGCGTTACCGACCAGCAGAATGTCATCTATATTATAAAACTTCGCCACAGTATTGCGGATCTGATCCAGTGCTGCGGTAGTTTCCTCACCTTCATACGGAACATTTAATTCCAGAACAAATCGGGAATTGTCTTCGCCCAGCAGCTGATCTTTCGCAATGCAGATCTGGGAATAGGCATCCGTCAGAGTTTCTTCCAGATCATCGTCCAGTGTGATGTTGCCGCTTTCCTTCTGGTCATAAATGAACAGGAACATATCAATAAACGGAACTTCGTATTCACTGACGCCACTGACCAGCGCACCATAATTGCTCTGATCCAGTGCATATGCCGAATACAACATATCCGCCACTTCAATATCCAGATCGATCAGTTCCGCAAACTGTCTGGGATTCAGCTTATCCGTCAGCATATAGCCGTCCATGGCCTCGATATTGCCAAGTCCCTGACAGGATTTCACCACATCCAGTTTTTCCAGAGCTTTCAGTGTCTGTGCCTCTTTTTCATAATCACCGTTGGGCACAATGACTGCCAGCTGGTTCACCATGCCGAATTCCTTATTTACCATGCTGACGGAAAATTTATTATCACTCATAGTACTGGATTCCAGAGTGTTGGTATCGTACACGTAGTTTGCCTTATTGGACAGGAAAAATGCTATAATAACACCTACGATCAGAATAGGCGGTATAATGTAGCGGGTAGCCACACAAAACTTACCGACTGCTGTGATCTTCGGAACGAAGCTCTTGTGATGGGTGTTGTCGATGGCCTTGGAAAAGGTCAACAACAGTCCGGGCATCAGGAAGAATACGGCTACCATACTGAAAATAATGGATTTTGCCAGAATGATACCCATATCATAACCAATTCTAAACTGCATGAACATCATGGCTACCATACCGGAGATAGTGGTCAGGGAACTGGAAGAAATCTCCGGGATTGCCTTACTCAGGGCCACGATCACGGCCTCTCTGGCATCCTTGTCCTCATGTTCTTCCATAAAACGGTGGGCCAGGATGATGGCATAGTCTACTGCCAGACCTAACTGCAGTACCACCGCGATGGAGTTCGTAACAAAACTGATGGTTCCGAACCAGTAGTTCGTACCTTTGTTCAAAATAGCTGCCACAATAAATGTAGTCAGATAAACCGGGATTTCCGCATAAGTCGTAGAGGTAAATAACAATACGGCTACGATAACCACTGCTGCCAACAACAGAATGACGATCATATCATTATTCAAGTCATCCGCGTCACGCTCTTCCTGACCGATATCGGAAGAATAGTAAACATCATAATCGGACAATGCATCCAATACCTCATCCAGATGCTGCTGTGTAGCTTCCGTGTCTGCTTCCTCATCAAAAGTGACAGACAATAAAGCCTCCATGTCATGATAATGATCCTCGGTGTCATCGAAATCCAACATGCTGACACCGTCCATTTCCTCCACCTGATCTGCCAGTTTCTGTGCCTCGTCAAACGTCACGTTACAGATCAGGATCCGGGCGGAGCCATACGTGGTAAATTCCGAATCCATCAGATCCAGTCCCCTTCTGGTCTCTGTTGTGTCCGGCAAATAAGTGGTCAGATCGTTATTAACCTTGACTCTGTTCATGGATAATACGCAAAATATGCATAAAACAATAAAGATCAGATAAAATCCTTTTCGTTTGTCTACAATGAGCGTGGCAAGTTTCATCATAAAGGAATTATCTTTTTTGTCTTTTTCTGCGTTGTCTGCCATAGTTCCCTCCTGCTTTTTCTCTCTTTGTACCCTTATTTATGTATTTGATTTTATACACCTCTAGTTTAAAATGTTTTTGAACATCTGTAAAGACTTACTACAAAGATGAGAAATTGTATTAATGTCATTTAATGAACTTGTGTTGATTTTCTGCCACATGCAAAATATAATAATGGGGAAGAAAAAGCAAGCTACAGATTTTTTGTGATTGTTTATTTTTAGACATTTTCGCGATGTTCGTCTATTATTTTAGAAAAAATTCAGATTTGTATTACATATAGGAAATGATTTCTTCTTTTCCCGGAAAGGCTGGAGGATTGTCTTATGGAAAAAATGGATCGCCGTGTGCGCAAGACAAGAGCTCTCTTATTACAGGGGCTGGTAAAAATGTTAGAAACCCATGATATTCAGGATATCTCCGTCAAGGAGCTGACTGAACTGGTGGATATCAACCGCGGAACCTTTTATCTGCATTATGATGATATCTACGATATGCTCCATAAAATCGAGGATGAAATGTTCCTGGAATTTAATGAAATCATGGAGCAGAAACCGGTCGTTACCAATTCTCTGGCCTCTCAGGGGCCGTTGTTGGAATTCTTCCATTTTCTGGACCGAAACAGGGATCTGGCCAAGGTCATGATCGGCCCTCATGGGGATCTGGCTTTCGTCAATCGTCTGAAAGATCAGATTGAAAAGCGCACCCTCCAGGTTCTGGAAAGTGCGCAATCCGATGCCAACTATAAATATCTCTGCTCCTTCATCATCACCGGCTGTGTCGGTGTCGTAGAGACCTGGCTGAAAGAATCCAATCCCCAGTCTCCGGAAGAAATGGCAGAAATTCTGGGAACCATGCTCTTACGTCAGCTTAATTTTGCTCCGGAACCTGCATAGGCTGTGTCGGCTCCGGCATGCCTACGCTCAATGAAGTCACTGTCTCACCATCCAGGAAGAAGGATACGGTATCGCCTACCTGAAGTTCGTCCAGAGTGGCATCTTCTCCGTCAATCGTAATGATCGTATCGTCATTGGCTGTGATAGTCATAGTATCTCCGCTGAGAGTTAAGGTCATCTCATCTAACATATCTTTCTCGGGTTTCTGACCGTCCGAGGCTTCTCCAGTAGGTTTTTCGCCGTCCGGTGCCTGAGCATCAGACTTTTCCCCACTGGGTACCTCACCAGCAGGTGCTTCTCCATTAGGAGTGCCTCCGTTGCCGTCCGGTGCCTGACCGTCAGACTTTTCTCCAGTTGGTGTTTCTCCATCCGGAGTCTCCGGCTTCTCTGCCAGCGCAATGGAGATCACATTGCCGTCAATGGCTGTGATTTGACCAAGATAAGATTCCACCTTCTCTTCACCTGATTCTGTTTCCGTACTTTGCTCCACCGTGCTCTGTTCCGTCGTGCCCTCCGGCGCGATTGTCTCCTCCTGTTCTGCCGATTCACTTGCTGCGCTCTCCGTGCCCGCAGATGTTGTTCCTCCGCATGCTGTAAATCCGGTCATCACCATGGCAGCAGTCAACACTGCGCACATTACTTTTGTGTTCACCTGGGGTAAATTCCATCTTCTCATCTTCTCATTCCTCCTGTTCCATTCATTCCTTAAAAAACTTGTGAATATTTACTTCCCCTTATCTGTCTCTTATGATAAAGGTCATCTGCGAAGGAATTGTGAGAAAAATGTGGTGATTCTGTGAATTTTTCAGGCATGACACATTTGTCATATGTACAGTGTTGGCAGTGTCAAATCATGTGTCGATTTTGCTGTTTTGTTGTAAATATTCAAGGAACGCGGTACAGCCTTCCAGGACATCATTGTAGGTTGTCCCAAACTCTCCCGTGTACCACGGATCCGAAATGTCCCGATCCGAGCCGGCATAGGACAAGAGCTTCGCTACTTTCCCCTCCGGATCTCCCCCGAATATCCGCAGCATGTTGCGGATATTCGCACCATCCATACCAATCAGATAATCATATTCCGCATAATCCGCTCTCGTCACCTGCCGGGCCCGCTTCCCCTCACAGGAGATCCCATGCCTCGCCAGCTCCGCCTTCGCCGGCGGATACACCGGATTCCCGATGCCGTTCCAGATTTCCTCTGTGCTGGTGGCCGCGGAGGCGATCTGGAAGCGGGCGGTGAGTCCGGCATCGGATACTAATTTTTTCATTACGAATTCCGCCATGGGGGAACGACAGATGTTTCCATGGCAGATGAATAGTACTTTTATTTTATCTTGCATATCTTCGTTTTTCCTTGTATATCCTTATTTTTCCTAGGTTTTATCGCACTTTCACGACATCTAACCCAATGGTCTTATCCTAGCATAAAATCGCATATTTTACCATATCTCGGTAAGTAAAATGAGTACAAATCTAGGTATAAACCCGATTCGTACTCATCAGTACTTTTTCCCTATGCCCTTTATTTCCTTACTTGGCACACTTTTTCATTTCTTTTTCTATCCTTTCAAGCCTCTCCATTTCTCTCTGTGCATCTTCCAACTTAAGGTGTGTATACACATTTGAGGTAACACTTGCTCCGCTGTTTCGAGTATTTTTCCTTTTCCCTCTTTGCAGTACCCCACAAATTTTCTGTCATTGTAATAGTTCTCCATAATCCAGTCTGCTACTGCACTTTTGCTAACTTGGTTGTTATTTTCATCCACAAAACCTTCGATTTTATTCTTATGCTGATACAGTAATTTAATTGATATTTCATCACAAAACATCTCATCATATTCGACCAATACCTTTTCCAATGTTTCCATACTTTCTGCACGTCCTTTCCTACTTATATTTTTTATAAAACTTTTAACTACAATGTAATACCAACCATGCCATTCAGAATGCTGTCTTACCTATGTCAACTGCCTTTCTGACATTTTTGTCGTTGATGTAACTATTTCGTAACAGTTATTCCCCTATTTTTTCATTTTCCTATAATTTACCGAATAATATGCACATTCGTTCAAAATGATAGTGTTGCAATGCACCACTCTTTTTCCTATGAAAGTATCGGCTCATACTCTCCTACGCTCTCTATCCCTCCATAGTTGTAGCACCCCTTGTAAAAATTTTCTTTATCAAGAATACGTTTTACAAGCATAACATTAAAGTCCGCTCCCTTCCTGCCCTTGTACCCTTCTGTTTTCATAAACTCCGATATATTTTTTAATGTCATATCGGGAAAACTATGTTTGATTTCAAATACTCTTTGTACCGCTCTCGCCTCCGTTGTATCTACATGCAACCTTTTTCCTCCACGTTTGCAGTAATAACCAAATGGAGCACCACCGCCTGCATATCCACCGCCTTTCGCTTTCTGTAATCTGCCACGTTTCAATTTCAATGCAATCTCTAAACGCTCATACACATCCAGAAGCCCAAACATTCCATTTACGAAAATCTCGTTTGGATTTTGTGTGTAAATAGAATAATTGGGTCTGTCAATGGCTTTAATATCAACGCTGCATTTCTTCAATTCCCTATGTAACAGAACCTTTACCAAATCTGAACGCCACAGACGGTTTGTTGACAGTACGACAACATACTGTATATTCCTTTCCTTCAATGAAGCCAGCATATCAAGCAAACCGTCACGCTCAATACTCATTTCGTCCTCGTTGGCTTTCGCTCCGCTGATACCCTCGTCCTTGAAAATCTCTACCAAGTTGTAACTTTTGGAACTGCAATATTTTTCAATCTCTGCACGTTGCTCCGCTAGGGAATATCCCTGTTTGACCTGTCCTTCTGTTGATACCCTTATGTAACCATATACATTTACAATGTTGTTTTCCATGTAACCGAACCTCCGTTATAAAATTATTTATTATAACAGCAATTTCAATTCCGGTTAAAAAATAGGAAACACCTTTAAAGTGGAAGCCAAAACGCCTATCTCTTTGATAGACATTCCTGTTCCTCTCATTGCGCATTACTTTTTCTATATCACGCAACATATTAAATTTCATGCCATATTTTATACTCTTCCACTTGAATAGATGCTTCTCGAAGTTGTCTCATTATCTCTGGATGCATTTTCTCAACAAAATCTATATATTCTGCACTTACAATTTCTCCATGCACCCCCCGATTAGCAATCTTGTTCACTTGATTAATTAAGTCGCAAGTCATTCCATTAATTACTTGTGCATGGTTTAATAACTGTACCATTTTTACAATTGTCATTCTTTCTGTATGACCAATTTTTTCACACATTTCACGCAAAGAAGTTTCTATATCTAAGCGAACTTTAAATAGATAAACATTTTTATCCTCTCCCTTAGGCACTGAATCCTTCACCTCTGTACCCGAATTTGGATATGAAGCTTGTAATTCTGTTACTCTTTGAAGAAGTTCTTCTATTTTTTGTTCAGATGGTAATGTAGCATTACTCAAATTAATATTATTAGCAACCGAATTCGTTAACTGTAATTGATTCACCTGTGTTTGGAGATTTTGCAACAAGCCTTTTACCTCTTCTGTCTCCTTTTGAACTTCTTTTTTGATTTTAACACCTAGAAATTCCATTTCCGAAAACAGAGGTAATAAAAGTAATATAAGCCATAATATAAAAATAAGATTTCTAGCATTAAGTTCCTTCAATTCATATATATCAAAACGATAACACCATACATATGTAGAACTAAGCACTAATAAGATAATGTACCAACATTTCGTTTTTATGAGTTTCCACAACTTTTTCATAAATAGCTTCATACTTGCAAACACCTCTTAATTCGATATTCTTTTAATTATAACACTTTTTATATATAACGATAGCATTTATCTTTTAAGTCATTAATTATTAATAGTATCCTTTTATATCCTACCCTACTATATATCTTGTCTCTGAAAGAGCATGACATCTGTTTCACTTGGAATTCCCACATACAAACTTGGTTGGCAAAGAAATACTTTTAATTTATTAAGTGTTACCTTTATAACATCGCTTCTCTTATTATATGTATCTGTAAAAATCACCAAGATTTCACCCCTTGAAGTCGCTTCTATATTAAAATTTCCATGCATTAATGAATTTCTTATTCTTTCAACAACATATTTTTGTGTCCCATCTTTCTTTATACTATTGTCAATTACATATTTTCTTAACGCTTCTTCATCATAAAAAAACATTGAAACATCAACCTTTGCGTAATCTAATTTCTCATAATCATCATCCTCCGTTCTTAATGCAAAATTCATTATTTTCATAAAGGTAAATCCAATATCAAAAGCAATTACAGCAGATTCATCCTCTTTCAATTCTCCCAATTTTTGTTCAAAAAGAGGTTCAGCTTCCTTAATTTGAGTTTTTGAATACTTACCACAATTCAAAAAAACATAATATTCATATAACACTTCGTTTAACTGTCCAATATGAACTAAAAAATTCGATATTTCCGTTTCGAAGTCAAGAAATGTTTTTAATCCATAAAAGTATTTATTCTTATCATTAAGCTCATAATTCTTTGCAATTCTTCTAAAATGGTTTTCATTAATTTTTTCACTTATCTTATATTCTTTTATATCAAGTTTATTTTTATTATCAGATAGGTAAGCTGGCAAATCCACCATATCATTCATTCTTTTTATCAAATTGGCTATAGAATTTTCAGAATATCCATCATAAACTTCATCTACACCCTTAAGAGATGTAATTTCATAGTATCTCATTCTTAATGTTTTTCGCATATTCTTCATTGAATATTTCATAAAAAAAGTATTTCTAAATGGTATTCCAAAACTGTAATTACTAAAGAAACTTTTTACAAATTCGTGCAATATTGGTTCGAAAACAATTCCCACATCTTTACGAACACCTTTATCTTTATTATAAAGATAATAACAGATAAGCTGTCCACTCTCTTGAAATTGAAAATTTCCATATTGCATATGAGCAAGTGCATTACGAATTGTCCACACCTGATCCCATGTTCTTTTGACTTTCCCTTCCATTGAATGATATAACCCTACATCCTCTATTTCTGAAAACAAATCCTCATTTTGTATATAATTAATATAAGGAATTAGCTGTGGGTCATCCGAAACTTTATCTATAAATTTTGCAAAACAATATTCATCTTTGTAATATCTATTAAGTTTTTCTTTATTCAGCAATAACAAACATCCATCAACAAATACTCTAAATCTCCCAAAATCAAACCCGCTATATTGAGCAAATTCTCCCTTTTTAAACATTTGAATTATCTCATCAATTCTAATTCCATTTGCATAAAGATTTTCGTACATATTAATTAGTACAATATTATTTTTCAAATAATTGTTCATTTGTGCCACTTCTCCCTCTATTTCATTGCTATTGTTTTGGATTGGGACTTATCTACCGTTGTTATTTTGCCTTTTTCTCTAAAAATATCCTACTTACTCACAAAACCGAAATAAGTAAATCACAGGTAAATACTTAATTACAATTGTTCAAAAGCCCAATTTTACTAGATATTCTTCACATTTATTATAGACTGCCGTGGCAGATGAATAACACTCTTATCATAAATTTCTCCTATCATAAAAAGCCGTGAAATGCCGTGTTTTGGCACTATTTGCCGACTTGTTTCTTCTTATATAAAAGTTACATTTTAAGTGCCGATTTTGCAAAATACGACAAAACGGTGCAATTCACACCCCTCATTCGTAGTAAAATCGTAGTCAAAATTTTCAGGATTACTACTCTGGATTTTGCACCCTTTTTTCAAGGGAGGGTGCATTTGCACACCCCAAAAGGGGGTATCGTTAAAAGGGTGTGCATTTTTACACTTTAAGGGGTTCAAATCTAAACGGCGCTCGTTTGAATTCCTGCAAGGAACTGCCCCTCTCTAGCTTTCATCTGCTCTGTGAAAACACCGTATTCAGCACAATCTGTTGGAATCCGAAAGCCGTGCTTGACGAGACAAATATCCTCTCGTGTCTCTACATTCTTCTCATAAGTCGAACCGCGGTTGAGCCACATAACAGTATCTTCTTCCTCTCCCATTTCAGGATAAAAATAGAATCCCTTCTTGGCATCAAATCGGAACATATATGCCAGCACCTGCAGATAGTCCTTATTGCCAATATTGTCAATCGGTTTGTACTTGGCATCGGCAATCACTCGTGCTTTAGAATCTCTGCTTATGAAGTCTGGATAAATCAGTCCACGATTATGGTCAAACAAACGCTGAGAACCCTTGGTGGCCTTATTCATTGGATGATAGAAAATCTCATCCACAATTGAATTCATATATTCTTCCCAGAGCCATGCCCCATCAAACAGCAGTCCATATACTTTCTTACTACCCATTCCAATCTGATGTTTCTGATGTTGTAAAATGAGCAGACACAGATTCTGCAGTTCACGATATTCTCGGTAATATGCGTGTCTGATGGTATTCGTTTTATTTGCATCAATGACATTCTGTCGATTGCACATCTCATAATTTGGAGTAGCTCCAACAACATCCTTGACCTCATCCTTAACCTGTGCAAGTAGTTTATGGCCGTATGGCTTATATTTGATGAACTCCACGGTATGACGGATTAACTCCATCAAATCATTATCAAAGAAATACTCCCTCTGCGAATATGCAACATTACCGACAAAAGGTGTATTCTTAACAATATGTCTCGCTATATCAATTGTTCCCTTAACATTGCTGTCATTGTAGGTCTTTCTTACATAAGTCTTAAAGACACCTTTACGCATTGCACCCTTTAAGTAATGTGGAAAGATAAAAACGAGCAGATTAAAAATATGATCGTCATTATTCGCATCAGTTTCCAAGTCTACGATATTCGGAACATCAAAAACCCTCTCTAACAAATATTGAAATAGGAAATCTTGTCCGTTGCCACTAAACCTTGATTCAACAATGAGCTTCTCATCGCCAAGTCCCATGAAGCCCATGACATTACTCGACAGATAGTAGTTGTTCACACTCTGTAAAATCATCTGGTCTTTTGTGATATCATCTGCATCTCTAAGGATTTCCGGGAATACAAATATCCCTTCATTCTCCAACTGCTCTAATGTTTTATCAGCTATCTTGCTAGTCAGATGTGATATATCAGACAGAGATTCCTTCGGTATTCTCGAATTGTCTTTTATTTTAATTCGACTCATCTACATCAACTCCATCTGCCTGCCCATGACTGTAGGCTTTTCTAAATCGTTCCATGATACCTTCTTCATCATACATACCATTTATGTATTCCTGTAATAAAGGATGCAGATAATCAGACCATAACTGGTCAAAGTCAATATTCTTCAGTTTCAAGAAATAAGATGCACCTATCTGATAGTTTTCATTTAAACCTTCTGTTGCAGCAATCTCTGCATTCAAAGCAGACATTCTTGCGATTGCCTCCGCTTCTTTTTCTTCGTCATTTAGGTTTGCAAGCATCTCAAGGCGCTCATCTGCACGAAGCTCCACAAAACGGAATCTTCTTCTCATAGCGAAATCAAAGCTGTCTACCGATCTATCTATATCGTTCATTGTACCGATAATATAAACATTGTCTGGAATATAAAATTTTTCGTTACTGTCTGCATGAAGGTTTGCATACTGGGTAGAAACCTCTCCTGCCACACCTCTGTATCCTGGATCAACAGCAAAGAACAATTCTCCGAAAATCTTAGATATCTCACCACGATTTATCTCATCAATGATGAACACATACTTTTTCAACTCTTCCTGTCTTACAATCTTGGCAGCCTTTTTCTTTTTCTGAATTTCGTTAAAAATAACAAGATTATAAGAATATCTCTGCTGTGTGAAATTGATATTGAAAAATTCCGTGATATCTTTCAATTTGTCAAATTCTCTACCAGACTCTAACATCTGTCTAATTTCAGAAATATTCAATCGAATACTATTGATGGATGCATTCTGTGGTATTGAAAGATAAATATGCTCATCATCGACATCTGTGATTGTAAATTCTGTACCTGTTTTTGTCTTGAAAGTGTTATTTCCGGCATCCACATCATCAAAGAACTCCTTCATTGCATCTTGCACGGACAACTCATTTGCAATGACCTCTGTGGATTTTTTAGAATTCTCATAGTTTCTTCTAGCCTTGTCCACGAATTTTTTAAACACGCCATCCTGCAATTCAAATCCCATAGAGCCATCTTCATTTGTCTTTGGACGAAGTCCTTCTACGAAATCAGAATAGTCATAGCTTGGGTGGAACTGGACAAACTCCACCTGTTGTTTCTGCTCGTCCGTAAGCATCGTATAATCATCAAAATATCCATTGCTGATAATGTCAGTAGCAATTTCTTTTGCAAGATATGTCTTTCCTGTTCCTGGAGCACCACGGAATATAATGTTCTTTGATTCCACAAGCATAGTAGAATATGGATTTAAATAACCATTAAACTCCGCCTGTTTAACCTCTTCTACAACTGCTGCCTCTTCCTCCGCATTTTCCTTTTCATCCTTCTCACGATATATCAATTTGAAGGCATCTCCCGGATTACCAAATCGTTTTAAGCACTCCTGAACAAATCTAAGAGTGGTGAAGATGTTCCATGAATAGATAACAAACTGTCTACCTTCTCCGTAGTTGTATGTCAAATATTCGATTGTATTTCTGGAAGCTTTAAAGTTATCAACACTATAATAAATACCCTTTATAAGTTCTGTATCTGGTCGATACCGACAAATAGGGAACTGTTCTTTTTCTTCAACAGGAAGTGCAACAATCTGTTCTTCATATATTTGAAATGCCAATCGTGGTAAAGTTTGATTTGTATTACGTCTCTCGCCTTTTCCGTAATTCCTTTTGATAACAGTTCCATCGGCAGCAACAAAGGATGCATCCAAAGGCTTGAACACATCTCCAGCACTAATATTATCCATAGTGAATGAATCATCAGTAGAAGTAACAGAATCTGCTGTTATAGTGATCTCGTATTTTGTCTGCTTAATCTGAATCTCATATCCTTTTGCCATAAGATAGTTTTTTGCTTCGACAGCATTATATCCAGATACATCTATCTCTGCACCATTCTGCAAATGATTTGCCACTGCTAATACATACTTTGGTGGATAGGTATTTCCATTTTCCCATACAAGCTCATACTTGGTACTCGTATTGTGCCAAGGAACTCCATTCTCATCAATATATTTAATAGCCTCTGCTATAAATTGTCCGTCAACTTTTGGGACTGCCATAATAAGCACCTCCGTTCAAATGAATATACAGAATTTATTATATCACTAAACGGCTTTTTTGACACCCACAATCGTTAAGTGGCTCTAACGTAAAAAAGCACCTAGACATTTCTGCCTGAGTGCCAATTCTGTAGCCCGCTATACTACTTTGAACATATTCTGTTTCAATGGTTTATCGTCTTTATCCGAAATTCCCATCTCTTTTCTGGCATCTTCCATGCTCTGCATCTCCAACTGCTCCGATACAGCTTTTAATACCATTCACAATTCCCATCACAAGGTCTTTGCCCCATGTAACTGCCTGTGAAGCGAGTCCTGTAATATGCCCCTTAACTTTCGAGAAACCATCCTTTACTGCTCCAAGGACATTACCCATTGCAGTTTTGATGGCATTTACAATTCCACTGAATACAGATGTCACTGCACTCTTAATTGCTCCAAGCACTGTTGAGATTGTTGACTTGATGGTATTCCAGATAGTCGATATCGTGCTTTTAATCGTGTTCATTATCGTGGTAATAGAACTTTTAACAGCAGTAAAATCTCCTGTAATCAATCCTTTTATGCCACTGACAACTGCACTGATGGGGACATAATTCTCCATACTGATTCACAGCATCAAATACATGCCGTTCATGAATATGTGGTGTTGCTTCATCAAGATGCAAAGCCCAGTCCAGTATATGAACATGGGAACCATACCGTCTGTTAAATTCCTCGAAATATTCTGCACTGACCTGTGCAAGCACATCAGCAGACACCGCACCGTCCATGTTTCCAAGCTGTAATAAAGTTTCTTCCGGACACGTTTTATTATTTTCAAGAATAGCATCAATCGTTTTTACTCGGTCATAGTGTCTTGCTTTCCGGTTTCTCTCATTCTGACCGTCCACATGGTCTGAATATTTCTCAACATAATATGCTTTTTCTATTTCCGTAAAAGTGAATCTCGCCCGCTCGTCCTTATCATTCTGCAGGCTGTACCCCTGATAACAATCCCAGTACACATTCATCTTCGTTCTCTCTGCGTCAATATGCTCACTATTTTCTACATCAAATCTGCGGTCATTGTGCTTTGCGTCATAGGTTCCATGCTTGCCTGACCGTCCATTGTGCCTAGTTGCTTTCATGCTAATCTTTCCTTTCTTTCCATAAAAAAAGACCAAGTAAATCTCTCTACTCAGTCTGTTTATCGTAACAATATTTAGTTCTTTTCCCGAAGGGAATTGCAACGAAGTTGCTTAATCTTGTGAAGCTTTGCTACAAGCAATACCCAGTACTTAGTGGCGAAACGCCACTAACTGGGCAATGGTTGCACCCTTGACCGGCTAAGGCGCTTCGCCCTTAACCCGAGCGGAGTCTTTCTCCTGCACCTTGCGTAAGGCTCTGCCTTTACAATCCAACAACCTGAAAGTTTCTTTTTCTTGATAAATGGGGATTAGTTTTCCTTTTTTCCAATCAG